>Ga0180438_10000618_pt1 | contig 66922 bp, 52 predicted proteins | sample SS_ome_12_FD_132455 | JGI IMG/M metagenome (GOLD analysis project Ga0180438, IMG submission 132455) | Hypersaline lake sediment archaeal communities from the Salton Sea, California, USA - SS_3_D_2 metaG | ecosystem: Environmental > Aquatic > Non-marine Saline and Alkaline > Hypersaline >...
CCCGCAGGATTTTTCGTTTCGTTTGAAATTAACAAAAAAACGTAAAGATGCTTGATAATAAAGGATTTACATTAAGTTTTTTCCAAAAACCTTCGCGAACCCCTTCCAGCCTGTTGGGATGCGCTTTTTGGGTGGGTGTCCTATTATTGGTACACCCCCTTGGGAGGTAAAATGGGGACCTTCGCGAAATCGAGTCTGAAAACGCGCATCATGACAGGCCCAATTTTGGGTGCTGTCGGAATTAAAACCCGCAGAGAGGGTATTGAGACCTTAATCATTAAAATAACCGCCAAGCCAATCAAACGTCGGAATTAAAACCCGCAGAGAGGGTATTGAGACAGGTCTCAGGATGACAGCTCGAACAGTTTGTAGTCGGAATTAAAACCCGCAGAGAGGGTATTGAGACGGTCGAATCCAAAAGTACCAATTTCCCGATTGAAGTCGGAATTAAAACCCGCAGAGAGGGTATTGAGACTTTTTCCATCCTTGACGTCAATAGTTAATTACTGGTCGGAATTAAAACCCGCAGAGAGGGTATTGAGACTTCTGTCCTGTGGTGCTCTTTAATGTTCGTAACCATGTCGGAATTAAAACCCGCAGAGAGGGTATTGAGACTATAGTGATAGGGGTTCTGTTGGAGTCAGAATCAGCAGTGGTCGGAATTAAAACCCGCAGAGAGGGTATTGAGACAACATGTCCCTCATTATAAAGACTCTGCGCTTATGTCGGAATTAAAACCCGCAGAGAGGGTATTGAGACTTGGGGGTGGTGATGCTTTTTTTGGGCTGCTTTTGTCGGAATTAAAACCCGCAGAGAGGGTATTGAGACAAACCGCCTTAAAACAAGAAAGCCGAAAAACTCACGTCGGAATTAAAACCCGCAGAGAGGGTATTGAGACACTGTAAAACACTGAAGTGTTCTTCTCCGTCGTAGTCGGAATTAAAACCCGCAGAGAGGGTATTGAGACAACCGATGCTTATCCAAAACCAGTCGGGAATGCTTTGTCGGAATTAAAACCCGCAGAGAGGGTATTGAGACTTGATAGATGGATTACCAGTAATGACCTGCTGTGGTCGGAATTAAAACCCGCAGAGAGGGTATTGAGACAGTGGTGAACCCAAAATTTTTCAGAGTACACTCGTCGGAATTAAAACCCGCAGAGAGGGTATTGAGACCATACAAACAAAAAAATTGAAACAATTTTTTTTGGTCGGAATTAAAACCCGCAGAGAGGGTATTGAGACTCGACCTGCCCTCGTCTCCAATTTGGGTTGAGACAGTCGGAATTAAAACCCGCAGAGAGGGTATTGAGACGAACCGGGAGAATGAATTATTAAAAACTGTTACCGTCGGAATTAAAACCCGCAGAGAGGGTATTGAGACGAGCCGTTCCGGACCAGGTCTGTTGTGCCGTGTGGTCGGAATTAAAACCCGCAGAGAGGGTATTGAGACTACCTCACCCATGATGACCAAATAGGAGATTGGTTGTCGGAATTAAAACCCGCAGAGAGGGTATTGAGACTCATCCAGTCTTTTACCATCACCTGGTACAACACCGTCGGAATTAAAACCCGCAGAGAGGGTATTGAGACCCCTTTTTGGTATAACCACTTTCATTCAAAAGGTGTCGGAATTAAAACCCGCAGAGAGGGTATTGAGACCTCACTTGGAGAATTTTGTGCCTATCTGTACTTGTCGGAATTAAAACCCGCAGAGAGGGTATTGAGACGTACCGCCCTTCAGAACAGTACGCTTTGATTAGCGTCGGAATTAAAACCCGCAGAGAGGGTATTGAGACTAGGAAATTTTGATCCTTCTGCAGGGAGGCGGATGTCGGAATTAAAACCCGCAGAGAGGGTATTGAGACCTTCCGCGGGGAATGGGGAATGGAATGCCCAAGGTGTCGGAATTAAAACCCGCAGAGAGGGTATTGAGACGGGTCGTTGTTATTTACCCCCGAGCATGGATGGTCGGAATTAAAACCCGCAGAGAGGGTATTGAGACGAGTCAACTTTAAGCGCAGCAAGCGAAAAAGAAACGTCGGAATTAAAACCCGCAGAGAGGGTATTGAGACTGGCATCACCCTGGGTTTCGTCCATATGTTATCGACAGGTCGGAATTAAAACCCGCAGAGAGGGTATTGAGACATATTTTTTAACCCATCCAACGCTTTGAAAATGCGGTCGGAATTAAAACCCGCAGAGAGGGTATTGAGACCAGACACGCTTCTTTGCAATGGTTGCAACCTGTTGTCGGAATTAAAACCCGCAGAGAGGGTATTGAGACTTCTTTGGGATTACTTATTATACAGTCTATCAACAGTCGGAATTAAAACCCGCACAGAGGGTATTGAGACGTTTCGCCTGCTTCAATCGTGCTGACGAAAACGAACGTCGGAATTAAAACCCGCAGAGAGGGTATTGAGACTGGTCGTCACATACTCTGCACCTTCCGATAATTGACGTCGGAATTAAAACCCGCAGAGAGGGTATTGAGACTTGCCGTTCGCCTTCGGCGGACATCCGGTGAACAAGTCGGAATTAAAACCCGCAGAGAGGGTATTGAGACTCGTCAGGATAAGAGTGTTAACAGTAATGGCATCGTCGGAATTAAAACCCGCAGAGAGGGTAAGAAGATATTCTTGGTGCTTTTCAATGTGGTTTTGTAGGCTTGTCATTGTGGATTTCAGGACTTGTCAGTGGCTCACTCCGTTCGCGTCATTTAATCGCTTAAAGGCTTTTTAATAATGACAAGTTCCAAAAAGTCTCCCTGACGTGAGCGAAGCGAACAAATGACGCCGAAGGCAAATGGCAATTTCTAATAGATCTCCTAACCCGCAGAGAGGGTGGCCCCTTTCGGGGAAATTACAAATTCCAAATTACAAAAAACAAAAGAAAAAAACAAACACATAAGACATTACAAAGAATGACAAAACTTTATGATGTGTTGAGTTTTGAGATTTGGATTTTGGTACCTGGGATTTTACTTTACGTATCGGTACCGATACTTAAGTACCTGATAAATGTTTTGTAATATAAAAAATTTTTCTTGTAAAAGATAAAATTAATACATTCTATCTCTGGAAACCCTTAATAACTCTGCATATTAATAACTTTTTGTTTTTCTTTATTTTTTATATCATAAATCTCTTCAATTTTTCCTGATTGGTATGACTTTTGCTTCCTGTATTTAATGAAACAAATATGAATGTGTAACTAATAAAGACAATCTCTTTTGTTTAGAAAGATGCAGAAGAGGAAAAAGGAGGCATAAAAATGAGTCATAAAGAGATTAAGAAAAATTTGTTTGAAAATAAGATTAAACCGATGCAAAAAATCAATTTCTTCTATTCAAACAAAGACGATATTCCCATACACTTGAAAGAATTTTTTAAGGAAGGCACTGTTACGGATAAGACCATATTGCTTAACGCAATAGAATATATCATCGATAAGCTGCCTGCTGATTTAAATTGTTTTATAAGTATGGAATTTTACTCCAAGAGAAAGGATAAGGTCGCAAGGTGCGAAAAAACAAATGGTCGTTAATATTTATGGATTAACATGGCTTTAGATTTGACAAAAAAAACAAAAATCCGTATAGTCTTATTTTAAATGGCGCAAAATGTAAAGAAACTATAGAGAGATTAGAGATCAAGGAGCTGCTGCGATGAACCGCAAAAAAAAAGAAAAAAAATCAAGAGTCTTTATTGTTACCGTAGGGCTATCTGTAATAATAAACTACAAGAAAGAGAAAAAATGCGAAATAATTGATGAAGAAGATTTATTGAATTATCTTCTGAACAACTATAGAGTTAATCCCAATATTACCTCTGCTGAAATTAAAACCCTTAAATTACTTAAATTCAACCCTCTAAAGGATTTTGTCTATCTTCTAACCACGGATACAACCGATGGTAAAAAAGCTGGAAGATATATCGAAGCGTTTTTTATGAGTAAACTAAAACTTCCTGGTAATAGAGTCATTACTCTGAACATACCTGGCTTACAAATCGAGGATGCCGCACGGTTTCTTAATGAAGGTGCACGGAACTTGATGAATAAAATTAAACAAATTAAAGATGAAAATATAAACAAAGGAGAATGTATTATTATTTCAACCGGGGGATTTAAATCGGTTTTACCGATACTTTCCGATGCCGGGAAAAAATTTCAATTGGAGCTTAAATACGTATTTGAGCATGAAGATGAGATTATTGGATTACCACCGAACAGAGATAAATTTTATGAGAATTTAAAAGAACCTCATTATGTTACACTGGCTAAAGAACTGATAAAAGCACGATTTACGAATTTTGATTTTTCTTCAGGATGTCATCCCACAGGTTTTCAACAAGTACCTCCGGATTCTTTATATCTAGATGAATTTAAAAAAAAGGGAGGAAGAGAGTCCTATAAAGCGCTTTATTATATTGCTCCTTCAGATATAGAAAAAATAAAGGCAGACAATTTCGATCACAAACAAATGGATAGAAGGTTTATCCGGGTAAATACCATGAAAAAAATCTTTGAAGAAAAAATAAAACTAAGTACCAAACTGGAAGCTGATGAAAGAGTGCAGCTTCCCATGGCGCCGGGGATGTTATTTATCATATGTTTGGTTGAATTCTGCGAGGAAATGAGAATCGAGGAAATTGAATTGTATTGGCAGGCTAATGACGAACGGCAGGGAAGCGTTGTAATGGAAATGGGATTAAAAGATTCCGTACGTTTTAAGCATGGTATATTCACCAGCAGTGGGGGAAAAGGCATCGAACTGTTCCGAAAACTACTGGCCTGTAGAAGTGAAACTGTATTGAATAATGCCAATGAAAAACAAAGAGAAGAAATATTATTTCATTGGCCGCCGCAGCCACTGCCTGAGGGTACCGAAGGCCATTCAACCATTTATCCCCGGATTATAGACTGGGAAATAACCAAATCCAGCGGAAAACTAAAATTATGGTGGCATTCAAATAAAAAGAAAAAGGTATCCAAATGAAATTTTACCTATATGATCATATAAACACTCATTCCTATGAACTCAAAAAAATATTCGATAAAGCTGCGAATATTTCAAAAGAAATAGACAGGGAAGAAAATGATAAAGCCGATTTTAAAAACGCTAACCTTGTGATAGGGCATTACGAAGATGATGATATCGAAGATATAATTAATTTCAAATCGGATTTTAACGAATTTCCAGACAATCAAGTTGTTGTATTTATAACCACCCAACAAGGTTTCCCGGAAAATGAAAACTTTAAAAATACGGTAGTCACATGCAAAGGCAAACGCAGAGCTGTGCTATTTGTGCGAAATATGAAAGCATTATCGAATGACGAAACCCTTAGAAAATTGGTTAAATTGACATTTGAGCAAGCCAAAGAAGTAATAGAAAGGAAAGATGACATTTTTAACAGAGAATCTCACCCCTTTAACCCTTTCACTTCAGAGCATCTCCAGGCCATTTTCATCCTCTGCCGAATCTTTGCGGCGGTGTCAATCGCTGCCGGTGAGATATCCTTTGAAGATGCTTTAAAACACATTTTTGTGGAAGTTGACACTGATCGGTTAAAGAGGCTATTCAAGGATTTAGTACCAGAAGAAAAAGATGAAACAGGATATTGGAAATTAAAATTACTGGAACTAAAAAACACCAATTGGCACCTGGATATTTTCAAAAAAGAAGATTTTGACACCATTAAAAGAGAATTCGGTGAAACAGAATATAAAGAATCTCAACTGGAACGATTTATCCATTCGATTATTCGTAAAAAAACGATTGATGATAATTTTTTGTTAGATGTGTTGAAGGTGAACCGGGAAATTGAAGAGAGACTCAATATAGAAAGGCAAAACAAAACCAGTGCTCAATGGCAGATCAGAAATCGGGCCTTTCGACACGATTGGCTTCAATATTTCTTAGAAGATATTAAAGCGTTTGTTAACACCAACTGTCGTGATTTTTCCCTCATGGATAAACGATTTCAAGATTGGGAAATGGGAAAGAGAAACGAGGCAAAAACATTGATCGATCAATATAAAGAAGAGATGGACCCCCGAAAATATTTTGAGACCTATCCCTTAAACCAGTTAGTGAAAGAAACCAGGCAGTGGATGAAAGGGCTGGTCAATGCATTTTGGAAAATAGGATGTCCTGGATATATATATAAAAGAATTATAGAGGCAGTATATGCATTTAAAGAAGCTGACACGGTTTATAAAAGAATTTCAAACCAGGCTATTTCTGAAGTAAATAAGAGTGATTTCCAGGATTTAAAAGAAACATTTCATCGTTTGTCGGAAATGTTTCGTAATCTTGAGATATAGAGGAGGAATGTCGCATGGAAAAATCCAATTATGACTTACCAAAGATTCTTGTTATCGACGATGTTTATGGATGGAGCGCGGAAGATAGGAAAAAATTTTGTATCAATAGAGATGTGGTGAATATAACAGACGACAGTAAACAATTAAGAAAAACAAGGCCGTACGAAAGTGAAAAGCCTATTGCAGAAATCGTTTTCTTTTCAGGGCAAAAGAAACAAAATGGGAAAGTGGAAAATGATCTTGAGGGAACCATTAAAAAAATTGAAGCAGGATGGAAAAGGCCACCCCGCTGGGCAATGATCATGCTGGACCTTCAATTTAATACCGGGAAATTTGACAATAATGGAATTCCAACCCCGACAAAAAAAGACAGAGAAACCTTTTTTGGCATTAAAATATTAGAGAGAATCTGGGTTAATGAAGTACTGAGGGATATTCCTGTTATTATTTTGACCCAGTTAACAAGAAATGAAATTGAAGACAAAGTCCAGGAAGAATTTTCAAAATTTAATGTGGTATGGGAAGTTGTTAGCAAAAACGACCTGGACAGGGATAAGGTGATTGATTTGATGATGGATAATGGACTGCTTGAAGGTAGACAGATTCTTGAACTATTAAAAATTATGAAAACAAGCAACTCTGACAAATTAAAGGAAAAAGATGAAGATAAAAATGGCATACACCGGGATGTCTTAAAATATACCCTACAGGAGCGATTATTAAACAAATTGGATACAACAAACCTCACTGATGAAGATATAAAAAAGGATTTAAGACAAATACTCGATGGAGTAGAAAAAGAAAACAGGGCTTATCGTCTCAAAAAGGGGCCTTTAATTATTGGTCATTCCTTACCACTATTGAAAGCAATAAGAGAAGCAAGGAAAGTAGCCAGGAATACAGATGTGGATGTGATGCTGCTGGGAGAAACCGGCGTGGGAAAAGAGTTATTTGCCGGTTTGATTCATCGATGCAGTAAAAGAAGTCATAAGCCTTTTAAAGCCATTAATTGTGCGGCTATCCCGGGACACCTTTTTGAGGCCGAGATATTTGGCTATATGCCGGGATCTTTTACAGGCGCAGGAAGCGTCGTAAAAAAGGGATTATTAGAAACGGTAGAGGATGGAATATTTTTTCTCGACGAAGTGGGAGAACTCTCTTTGAAGCATCAGGCAAAACTGTTAAGGGTCATCCAGAACAGGGAATTCTTCCGTATCGGAGGTGCCCATCCAATCCCTCTAAGAGCACGTTTGATTTATGCCACCAACAAAGATCTTAAAGAGGAAGTAAAAAGAAATAAATTTCGAGAAGACCTGAATTTTCGTATCAATTTTCCCCCCATTATTATTCCTCCATTAAGAGAACGAAAAGAAGAGGATATTAAATTATTGGCAGACCATTTTATTAAAATATACGAGAAAAAATTCAACAAAAAATATTTAAACCTCTATATGCACAGCGATGCGGAAAAAAAGCTGTTTGATCACGCATGGAAAGGAAATGTCAGGGAATTGGAATATGTGGTGATGAAAGTCATGTACCGTAAGAGTATCCGGGTTATTTCCGAAAAAGATATTGACCTGCCAGATTCCTCTTTACCAGGCATACCCTTTAACCAGGCTTTTAAAACCATTAAAAATTGTGATTTTGAAAATATTACATTCAGTGACCTTCATAACATCTTGAGTGATTTGCAAAAATTTATTATTCACTTATTGAATGCAGGAATCAAGATTTATATAAACGAGAACAAAAGAGGAAAATTTATGATCGACGGCGATAAAGAAATATCCATTAACTTAACTGGTTTAATAAGACTGATGACAGGCCTTGATAAATACTCCACCACCAATGCCAGGAGACTTTTTAAAAATCTATGTGAAATACTGCCGGAAAATATCAGTAAAAAACACGTGGAAGATTTATCTGCCGCAGACAATACGTTCAAAACGGTATTGGACAAAGTAAGTAAGGGCGGCTGAAATTGATGCGATCAGGAAGCTCTTTATATCATAAATGACACCAATGTTACATTTCTGATATATGTCTTTTTATTTCCGCGTTTTTTTCATTTTAAAATGTTTTATTATTGAATAAAAAATGATCACCCCATAAGCCCCAAAACCCCTTACTGAAAACAATTTCATTCCATAAAAAGATATTTTTCAAAATAACCACCTCTTCATCTATAAGTTGGCATTCATCTTGCTTTATCTTATGTGAATAAAACAAAGGAGGTACTAAAATGGTTAATATGTCTGATATATCGAAGGATGAAGAAATTCAAGAGCCGGGGGTTGGCAATGAAAGCCTCTTTGATTGCAATATTGTGGTGGTGGATAAAATCGACCTGGATACTGTCGGATGTGCTTTTATACTGGGGATTCGACAAAAAGATATGGTGAAGGTTCTAAATGGAAGGACTATTTCAAAAGAAATACTTGAAAACCCCTTTGTGATTTGTATCGAAATCGGCGGCTCCGGCCAGGTGGGATTGAATAACTTCGACCACCATGAAGAAAATGGACCTACAGACTCTGCTACCCAACAGGTTTTCTCACTATTTGGAAATAAAAGCGACAGAATGATGACATGCCTGGTAGAATATATTGATACCCTGGATACCCGGGGTAAAAAGGAATTGGAGAAACATCAAAAAAGTTATTTCCCATCACTATTCGATATTTTTTCAGGGATGCTTTTAATTGAAAAAAATCCAGTAAATCAATTGCATAAAGGCATAAACATTTTAAAGCATCTGGTGGATTCAAATCAAAATCCTTTCGGTCCTATTCATGGCTTTCAATTGTATTCTGCAGCCGCGAAAGAAAATATCAACCGGATGAAAAAGGCCGCAGCAGAGGCAAAATGGATGAAGACGAAAAAAGGGAGGCCATTGGTATATCTTGAAACCCACTGCCGCGGCCCGATTAATTTTCTATATGAACAAGGTGCAGAAATTGTAATCGCTTATTCTCCTGCCTTTGGTAATTCTTCAAGTCCTAAGTTTACCATCGCATCCCAGGAGATAAAACTTATCACACTTTCTAAAGAGCTGGAGAAATTGGAGAAAGGATGGGGATGCCAGGCCAATGGAATAATCATCGGCTCTCCCAAAATGGGCTCTCATTTAACAGTAGATCAGGTAGTGACAGCAGCTAAGCACTGCCTCTAATATAAAAACGAAAAAAGGAGGTGTTCAAATGCAGCAAAATGCATCGATTCAAACGCAGCAAAGTGAAAAAAATCTTTTAAATGAGGGATTTGCTTATGAAGAACAAAACAATTTCAAAAAAGCGTTTGAAATATACAACGAAGGGTTGAAACTGTTTCCTGATGAAAAGGAATTCCACAGGCGGTTAGCTTTATTACACCTTAACAACGATGAAAAAAAAGCAGCAGTGAAGCACTTCTCACAATATATCAAAGATAACAGTGATATCGATCTCGATACTGTACTGATTTACGGCAGCCTGGTGGAAGACATATCAGGTATAAAAGCAGCCATTGCCTGTTACAAAAAAATAAACGCAGCAATGAATAGTAGTGATTTAGACAACCTGATCGATAGACTTGAAAGAAATGATATACCTGGAAAACATACTGAACCGGTATTTGAAGAATTGAGTTTCTCAACAACAACGGTTGCCGATCTTATTTCATTTTTCCAGGGAAGGGAAAATAATTATGCCCTCCAGTGGGAAAAGGATAACAACACAGGATATGCACCGGCTAACGAACCACTGAGTTTTCAAACAGCAGCCCGGCATCTAAAGGGAGAAATTACCCTGGGAATTTATCAACTAAATACCGGCTCCCAGGTCAAATGGTGTGCCTTTGATGTAGATATTAAAACGAAAATGGTGGATCAACGGGAAGATGAGGGTAAAAATATCAATTTCCTTTTGTACCAGGCCTTGACATCGGCCAGAGAACTCCAAAAAGTCGTAAACTCCCGTGGATTAAAATCATACATAGAGTTTTCAGGTAATAAAGGGTACCATGTCTGGATTTTTTTTGAAGATTTTATTTCTGCTGAAAAAGCAAAAGATTTAATGACAGAGATATTGAACCTGGCAGACTTTGGAGTCCTCGATAAAATCGTTTCCGTTGAAATATTTCCCAAACAGGTCAGTCTGACCGACGAAAAAAAATTGGGTAACCTGGTCAAATTACCTTTTGGAATTCATAAAAAAACAGGCAAACGTTCCTATTTTTTGGATGAAAATAATAAACCCCTGGCAGATCCATCCGACTTTTTTCGCATGGCGGAAAAGAATACGATCGATCAGTTCAAAAAGATATACGAAACACATGACACGAATAACGATAAAGGAAACGAGGAGACAACACGGACTGAAACCGTAAGCATGGTCAAGGACTCCAGTGTAACTGCTACTATGTACGATCCGGAGTTTAATTTATTGATTTCAAAATGCAGGATCATCGATTTTATTGTCAACAAGATCATCTGGGAAAAGGAATGCACAGATGACGAATTTACAATAGTAAAACATACGGCCGGTCATTTGAAAAATGGGGAAAAAATCGTTAATACCCTCCTTTCAAACCTGAAAAACGCCAATGAAAATCTTAAATTGAAAAAAAATCTCACTGGTTATCCCATGGGGTGCAAAAAAATCAAACAGAGAGTACCCGATATTGCGGTACGATTTAACTGCAACTGTACATTTTCACCAGACCTCAAGGAATATAAACACCCGGTTCTGCACATAAGAGAATTCGACCTGGGACAGGAACAATTAAGTAAGCAAAGGGCAGAGGCAATAAAATTTCAGCAGCATCTTGAAAAATACCTGGAGACAAAAAAAGAGATCAAAGAAAAGGTAGACTTTGTAATGTCACTTGAAAAATACCTGAATAAATACCTTAATGACAAAAACATCGATGAATTGAAGACAGAATTCGGAATCTTAAAACGAATCACACACCCAAATGGGGAGACTTCCTTGATGATGGAGTTGTAAAATGAGAAAAAGTGTATATATTATAGAAACCGGTTCATTGGTTAAAGCCCAAAACGACAACCTGTTGGTGAAACGAAAACAGCATAAGTTGGTAAAGGTTCCTTTATTGAACATTAAACGCCTGTACATAAAGGGACACTCTTTTATCTCCACACACTTGCTCCTAAAGTTGTTAAATATGGAAATCGATATTGTCTTTCTCTCGTTTTATGGGCAATTTCTCACGAAGATACCCTCCCTTCCCGGGAAAAATATTGAAATACGAAAAAAGCAATATTGGTTATTTGCCGATGAGAATAAGAAAAATAAAATTGCAGCCTCGTTTATTAAAGGTAAAATCTGGAACTCCTATATTCTTTTGAAACGATACCTATCAAAACATAAAAATTCCGATGCATTAAACAGGCTGCTCATGTTATATCATCAAGTGAAATCAAATAGTTACAATAACGATACGCTTATGGGAAAGGAGGGGGCTGCCTCACAATCCTATTTTTCCGCTTTTGGAAAAATCTTTAAAGGCGACGGAACAGGGTTTACCTTCACCCGCCGGACCAGGAGACCTCCTAAGGACCCTTTAAATGCAATGTTATCACTGGGTTACACATTATTGTTTAACGAAGTTTTATTGATATTGGAGCAAACAGGACTTGATCCGTACCTGGGTTATCTTCATTTGCCAGAGTACGGCAGACCCTCACTGGCACTGGATGTAATGGAAGAATTTAGACCTGTGATTGTAGATGCACTTGTTCTTAGCCTTGTAAGCAAGAAAATTGTAAAGGATGATGATTTTCATGGCATTGTTGATAAGGGGAAAAATGGGGTTTACTTTTCTAAAGACAAAATAAAAGTGTTCATCTATCATTTTAATTATCGGATGGAAACACAGGTATTTAATGAAAAAACAGGCAAAGAGTTATGTTATAGAGATATTATTAAAAACCAGGTTTATGAATTGATCCGATACATCGATACCGGGAAAGAATATCAACCTTTTAAATTAAGGAAATGATATGTTTTTGGTTACATATGATATCAGTTCTCCAAAGAGGCTACGAAGAGTCGCCCGGTTAATGGAAAAATATGGAGGAAGAGCTCAGAAATCCGTGTTTGAGTGCGATATATCAAATGAAAGATTATTCCAGCTTCAGAAAAAGGTAAAAAAAGTGATAAATATTGAAAAAGACAGCGTTCGGTTCTATTACTTATGTCAAAATTGTATTTCAAAAATGGATTCCATGGGTATAGGGGCTTTTCCTGAGACGGAAAGTTTTATTGTAGTCTAAAAATAGATAAAATGGAAAAACTTGAAAAAAGTCTTGAAACATTAAGGCAATTTGCGAACGATTACAGCAGGATTAAAATAAATAACCTGCTCTCTCTATTTAATAGGGGAAACCTTGAAGAGTGTTTCTTTTCGCTTAAGAAGGGAAAGGCCCCGGGAGCCGATGGAATGACAGTTGAAGAATATGAAAAGAATCTTCAAAAAAATATCAGGATTTTGGCCAGGCAGATTCGCAAAGGTAAATATCGACCCGAACCCATGCAGCGATTTTATAAAAGAAAGGAGAATGGCGAAAAAAGACCCCTAAGTATCGTCTCTATTAAAGACAAAATTGTCCACATTGGTATAAAAAAAATAATGGAAGCCATATACGAAGATGAATTCCTGGATTTCTCGTATGGTTTCAGACCCGAAAGGAACTGTTCCCAGGCCCTGGATCGTCTCGAGGATATAATAATGAATTATCCTGTTAATTTTGTAATCGATGCTGATATTAAAGGCTTTTTCGATAATGTGAATCATAGGATCATGATAAAATGCCTGGCGAAGCGGATAAGTGATAAAAAGTTCTTAAAATTAATCAAAATTATTTTAAAGGGAGGATATGTTGAGAAAGATGAGTATTTCCCAACTGAGAAAGGCGTGCCTCAAGGAGCGGTATGTTCTCCGGTAATGGCAAATATTTTTTTGCATTACCTGGTGGATTTGTGGATAGATGGGATCGTTAAAAGGAAAGCATCGGGATATGTAGGGGTGGTAAGGTATGCGGATGATTTTATCATTCTTATGGAAAAGAAAAAAGAAGCTGTAAACATCTTAGATGCATTAAAGAAAAATTTACAGAAATTTGGCCTTACATTATCAATGGAAAAGACAACTTTTATTCCTTTTGGGAAAAATGTCACTGAAAGTAAAAATGGTGATTGTACATTTGATTTCCTTGGTTTCACTCATTTTAACGACAGGGCAAGCGATGGCACTTACAGAGTTGGGAAAACTCCGATTAAAAAAAATTAGAGAAATTTATTTTTTTGTCGAAATAATTTGACAAAAGAAAATCAAAGGAATATACTATAACTTTAGGTTTACAGATGAGAAAATAAGTAAAACGTGATAACTTAATAAGATTGAGGAATTCACGTTTGAATGGAAGATGTAAGGTAGATAATGTTAAGACTCGCGGTTCAGGTTGAACCATGTGACATGTAATTACGGAGTTAAGTAATTAAGCCATTACAATCTTTGACTGTTTTGCGCAACGATCGCTAAAGTATATAAAAATGGAATTTAAAATGCCGAAAGAGAAGCAATATAGGATGTTTTCGAAAAACGACTTCCCGCAGGATTTTTCGTTTCGTTTGAAATTAACAAAAAAACGTAAAGATGGGTGATAACAAAGGGTTTACAGTGATTTTTTTACAAAAACCTTCGCGAACCCCTTCCAGCCTGTTGGGATGCGGTTTTTGGGTATGTGTCCTATTATTGGTACACCCCCCCAGGAGGTAAAATGGCGACCTTCGCGAAATCGAGTCTGAAAACGCGCATCATGACAGGCCCAATTTTGGGTGCTGTCGGAATTAAAACCCGCAGAGAGGGTATTGAGACTGGATCGTGCGGCAGAATTAGGAATAGCAAGATACGTCGGAATTAAAACCCGCAGAGAGGGTATTGAGACTCGTCGAGAGCCTGATTCATGTTCTTGGTATTTCTGGTCGGAATTAAAACCCGCAGAGAGGGTATTGAGACAGTGAGGCGGCCGCCGAGTTCGATCCAATACCGAACGTCGGAATTAAAACCCGCAGAGAGGGTATTGAGACTTCCCCTGCTATTTTTGGAGTCGATCGAAAGAGCCTGTCGGAATTAAAACCCGCAGAGAGGGTATTGAGACAACCTCCTCTTCATTTATTTAGTTTGCGAACATGTCGGAATTAAAACCCGCAGAGAGGGTATTGAGACACTTCCAGTCTCCATATTTATACACCAATACGGCCAAGTCGGAATTAAAACCCGCAGAGAGGGTATTGAGACCACACCTGGGGCCACCATAACCGTTTCAGCTTGTCGGAATTAAAACCCGCAGAGAGGGTATTGAGACCTATGGGTAGTTTCGGCATTATATAGAAAGCCCCGTCGGAATTAAAACCCGCAGAGAGGGTATTGAGACTCCTTCACGTTGTTTTTTTTGATCAAACTGGCAAGTCGGAATTAAAACCCGCAGAGAGGGTATTGAGACTTGCTTTGAATGGAGACGACATTAGCATTCAGCTGGTCGGAATTAAAACCCGCAGAGAGGGTATTGAGACTTTATGAGGGGTAATTTTAGGAAAAGATAAAAGGCGTCGGAATTAAAACCCGCAGAGAGGGTATTGAGACGATCCACGCTCCCTCTACTACTTCAGAGGGAGAGTCGGAATTAAAACCCGCAGAGAGGGTATTGAGACGAGGATTGAGTTTCAGATAAAACGAATAAAGGACGTCGGAATTAAAACCCGCAGAGAGGGTATTGAGACTGTAGCGTGCCCACTAAAATCTAACTTAACGTTTTGTCGGAATTAAAACCCGCAGAGAGGGTATTGAGACTATTAACGTTGGGATTGATGCACACAATAGCGCGTCGGAATTAAAACCCGCAGAGAGGGTATTGAGACCTTAATTGGGAGATGAGTTTTTTTGTTCTCCTTGTCGGAATTAAAACCCGCAGAGAGGGTATTGAGACCTGGGGTAACGGCAAAGTTCGTTGAAGTTGAATCGTCGGAATTAAAACCCGCAGAGAGGGTATTGAGACAACATCTGAACCTTGATGATTCCTAATAACTTTTCCAGTCGGAATTAAAACCCGCAGAGAGGGTATTGAGACTTCCAGACGTCAATTGGTTCGGACTGCCCCAACAGTCGGAATTAAAACCCGCAGAGAGGGTATTGAGACAACTCTAGGGTTTCGGTTGGGAAAATCCCCATAAGTCGGAATTAAAACCCGCAGAGAGGGTATTGAGACTTGTTTAAACCATTTAAACATTTGAGACCTCCTATGTCGGAATTAAAACCCGCAGAGAGGGTATTGAGACTGTCGGATTATTCCAATTGGTTACAGGGACAAGCGTCGGAATTAAAACCCGCAGAGAGGGTATTGAGACCATTCCTTAGTTCTACGCTCCCATAGTAAGGAGCGGTCGGAATTAAAACCCGCAGAGAGGGTATTGAGACTTTTCCCATGGGCCCCTCCGATCGGCCCGATTAGTCGGAATTAAAACCCGCAGAGAGGGTATTGAGACTCGACTCGAACATTTACATGGGTATCAATCAGAAGTGTCGGAATTAAAACCCGCAGAGAGGGTATTGAGACCTCCACAGGTGTGAGGCCGTAGTAGTGGGTACGAAGTCGGAATTAAAACCCGCAGAGAGGGTATTGAGACAACTGAAAACTACAACCTGACACCCGAATGGACTGTCGGAATTAAAACCCGCAGAGAGGGTATTGAGACCTCACAGTAAATAATAAAATGCTTGGATCATGAGCGTCGGAATTAAAACCCGCAGAGAGGGTATTGAGACTTGCGCTGCCTCCCATGATCCGTGACCACCGCATGGTCGGAATTAAAACCCGCAGAGAGGGTATTGAGACGTTAACTTTTTAGGGTTATCGATTGTCGAATGATAAGTCGGAATTAAAACCCGCAGAGAGGGTATTGAGACCAGAGTTAAATGTTACTCCAACAAACTTGAAATTTTCGTCGGAATTAAAACCCGCAGAGAGGGTATTGAGACTTCATAAATTTTCCATTTTACACCTCCTAAGGTTGGTCGGAATTAAAACCCGCAGAGAGGGTATTGAGACCCTGGATTTAGAATCCATGCTCTAGCCTTTGAGCTAGTCGGAATTAAAACCCGCAGAGAGGGTATTGAGACTTCTCATCTTTAAAAGAAAAGGCTTTTTTTTCTTGTCGGAATTAAAACCCGCAGAGAGGGTATTGAGACGATACAACATGCACATAAACTAAATCTGTGGAAAGTCGGAATTAAAACCCGCAGAGAGGGTATTGAGACTTCTTTTCCTTTACGTTATATACCGCTACAAAGGTCGGAATTAAAACCCGCAGAGAGGGTGAGCCCCCGATGGGGGAAATCCCAAATAACAAATTCCAAATAACATGCTACTCTGCGAAGTAGCCCTGCTACGTAGCACGAGAACAAAAAGCATGAGTAAAATGGCAAAATTATATGATTTAGAAGATCGCACGTTTGAGTTTGCAAAGAATGTAAGAGAATTAGTTAAGAAATTGCCAAAAACTATAATAAATATTGAAGATTTTAACCTATTTTTTTCTAAGGTTTTTGAGAACCAGGATATAACTTCCGGCTTTGAGACCGGAAGGCTGCCATATATGATTAATCACTGAAATAGAATCCCGATATGTCATAAATTTTTTTGCCAGGCCGATTAGTGTGTCGCCCTTTTTTACACGGTAAATTTCATAAGGCTCTATTTTAGAAATGGGAATTCCAATCCATTGATACGCATACAGCCTGTGACTACCGACATATTTTTTAAAATTTTTAACTGGAATATGAAACGCTCGCGAGAGTTGGAAAACGGTATTCCCTGGGTAAATTTTATAAAACAAGGTATTTTCCCCAGCATTGATATGGAAAATACGATCCCCTTTCATTTTAGGCATCAAGGTATAGTTGGTTAACCTATTTTTATTTACTCTCTTCTTTAACGAATGAAAGGAGCTGGCGCCTTTAATTATTTTGCTTTTGACTATTCTGGCGGATATATCCTTATTAACATTCTTTGAGGTTTTTGAATTGGCTCTCCATAAATTATTTTTCTCATGGTTTCCGGCTTTGTAAAATTGGTTAACCATTAAATAGATTATTGATAAAGATAAAAATGCCAGGAGCAACCTTACCTTCCATTGAAGCCGGGGTTTGTAAGGATAATAAATATCGTCTTTCTTCATGGTTTTCTCCTAATCTTTTCTTTCAAATATTCAGCAACAGCCACAATGATAGGCTTTGCCAATTGAAACTTTTTTTGCGGTGCCTTTCTCTCCTTTGATTCCTCCATATATAAAAAACCTGCCAATGTCCTGCCTTCCACAAAATGATCCTCTTTCCACTGTCCGATTACAAAGGAAAGGGTTTCGCTCTCAAGCCCGCTATTTTCAGTCTTTATAATGGTTCCTGTTTTGTAAATAACTTTAAGCGGAGGCTCTACAAGATCACTTAAAACCTTTGCTGTACCTATTTTCCCTACCCCTTCAAGGGGAATTACCAGGTTTTCATTCCTCCATTCCCGAAGACCAATGGGATTGGGCAATGGTTCTGTACTTACAGGCATCGAATACCTCTTCTCCAGGGTGGCTGCTGCTCTTTTCCCGGTGGCCATACGGGCGGCAGACTGGGCCATGGCGATATTGTTGATTCGATTGGGCCCCCCACCGAGAAAAAAAGAAATAAGGTCTCCTCGATTGTATTGATAATACCGGGGATTAAAAATTACAGGCTCCGGAACAACATTATTAATATAGATATTATTTTTGAAATCAAAATCTTTTAAAGATGGTAAAAAACCTTCGACAGAACATCGAAGGGCTTTGTCGTAATCTTCTGAAATATGGAAATCAAATAACTGCTTTAGAGACTTAAATAAAAGGGAACCCTCAATTGAAGAAGTAATCCTTGGAAAGACATCTTTTAGAGAAAATGGAGACGATTGCGGTTCCAATTGTGTTAGGTCAAATGTAAAATCCCTGCTCCTGTATTCAAAATCCGGTTGTGTCTCATCAGGAATCAATACTCTCCATATATCTTTTTTTTTCAACACCAGCCCTAACCATCCAACCAAAATCCCATAATCTTCCGATAGAGTCAGGAAATTTTTTGTGTCAAATGTCGATAAGAAAGAGAGCGAATCCCAGGGTAAAATTGGAATTCCACCAATATCCGAATGGAGACATCTCTGCTCCGGGTTAGTTTCATTCATGCATTGATTATGAATGATAACCTCGCCAATATTTATCTCAGGCCATAAGGCTGTGCTAACAGCAGAGAGGATATGAGGCTTAAAAGTTGAACCGTTTTCATGGTTTAATAGGTTGAAATTGGTAAGCAGTCGAACTTGCTCCTGGGGGGATGCATGGAGGAGCTTTTTTTCAAAATCGTCGCTATTGGGATTTGCCTCGGGATATGAAGGTATAGCCTTTATTTCACCTGAAAAGGCATCCATAACCGTAACAGCAAGTTTTGGGGTTTTTATGGGATCGTTCAATCGATAAAACGGTTCACCAAAAGCAAAATCTTTGATGATCGTTTTAATTGTTTGATGAAGTGAAATATCCACACTCAATTCAAGCTTTCCCGGGAGTTTTTTTCCTTTTGCTTTTTCCGAATCGAATGCTTTTGCCAATGTATAAGGCACAGCAAATAAAGGACCATAAGGAAATATCCGGCGCTCCTTACCATTTCTCCATCTCACGTAAGCAAGCACGGGTTTACGGGAACCCAGGTAAATCCAATTAAATTTTTTACCATTTCTCTTCTGAAAAACAATGATATTGTGCGGGTGAAGTTCAATTTTTTCTTCAATTTTTTCTCCTTCAACAAAAGTGACCCAATGCCTTGACCTGGGAATCAAAAAAAGTTGGTGCTTATCACGAAGAAGCTCACAAATAATATGACTGTTTCTCAAATGGTTCTCGGTGATTAATATCATTCGATTGCAGGTAGAGGGAGGAGCCCAATTTAAAGCAATACTCTGGGCATGTCCTTTGTCAGACAATGTTACAGTAAATTGTTTTCCCAGGGCGATGACAGAAGGGCCTTTTATTGGAGAATCCCCAAATATGACTCCCCTCCACATCAACTGTTTTTTAAAAGGAGAGGGTAGAACGAAATAATGGCGGTTAACTCTGAGCCTGAATTTACGATTTTTTTTTTTCACCTTGAGATCTTTTTCCAGGTAGTAAAGACTTCTTTTTGTAAATTTATTATCCAGTTTATTAAATTTATCGATAAAGAGTTCCTCAATCTCGGAAAGAAATCCGCCAAAGCGTTTATATTCTATACGTCGAGACCCAGGATTAAAAAAGATAGAATTATTGCGGGTGGAAGAGAGGTTTTTTTCGATACTGTTGTAAAAGTGGGGACTAAAATTAAAATCATGAGTGTAGGATTTTTTTCGGGTCAACTCTTCCTGGTGATAATAATGAATACCAATCCAGGTAAAAATGCCAACCAGGATAAAAATTAAAATATATCGAACAACCGTTTGATTTCCACTGAATTTCACAGATTCGCCATAAATAGAGTCACTGATGAGCCATACAGCCAAAAACAAAAGGAAACCGCCCTGAACCAGGTCAGACCTGGAATATAATCCAAATAAAGGCATATTAATGCCTGAAAATGGTAATATCCCAATATTAGCCGAAGCAATATAAAGGGCATTGACCACAAAAAACAAACCAATGGCCGTCAAAGGTAATAGGCGATATCGATGAACCTCCGGCAAAAATCCAGCCGCATAAACAATCATAAATCCCAGTGAAAAAAAAAGAATGATCAGAAGAGCTCCGGTTCCATGGCCGTATTCGGATAAAACAAAATAGGAGTAAAAACAATCGGTTAAAGCAGTCGCATATGTCATTCCACGAGCGCTCAAAGGAGCTTTGCCAAAGCCTTTGGGCTGGCGGGCACCTTCAGCAGCATATAGAAGCATTTGCCATCTCTGATGTGCATTTCTCAAAAGCATCCTCATGTTTACCGTATTTTTTTTACTGTCATCCAGTAAAAGCTTCTCCATACTATCTTGATCTTCTATCATACGATAATGCCAGTGCTTTTCCTGGGGAACCAATTGGGCAAGCCGTTGAGAAAATCCCGGCAGCCCCCAAAGCAAAAGAAAAAAAACAGCTGTTACCAATGTTAACGGCACCAAATGTTTCCTCCGTTCACAAAAATTCCAGTGAATCAGGATAACAACTGTCAGTCCCAAAGAAATACCATTCACAATAAATCCCGCGTCCTTGATTAAAAATATCATAAACAAAAAAGTACAAATAAGAGAAAGACAGAAAAGAACTCTTTTTCTGTATGAATCAATAAGGGAAGGGGCGGTCAGCACTAAAACAGCAATGATAATGATGTGAATCCCGATATTTGTCCTGAAATTCGAATTAAAAAGGGTTTCTTTATCTCCAAAAAGTCTGGCTGCAATAACCATACCTGGAAGAAGTAGAAACAGGGAGTATACAAAAATGTCACTGGATGAGATATCTTCAAACCAGTCAAGAATTCTCTTTTGTGAAATAAATCTTATCAGCAGCAATGCAAGAGGTATAAATATAAAACCCCAGAAACTGATGGTTAGGCTTTTATGAAAAATTTCAATTTCCTTAGGTGAAGCATCTATGGGTGGGAGGAGTGAAACGCGGTAGGTTTCAATCAGTCTGAAAACCATTAAAGCAAGAGTGATACCCCAAATAATGGTCCAGTTTAGACCAATAGTCAGCCGGCTGATTGGTTGTTTTGTTGTCAAGATAATAAAAAGAGTTGTTAATAAAATGAGTATCCCAACTGCTTTTATCCCGGTATATGTAACAGCAGTCCTTCTGCCCTGGAAAGAAAGCAGCGCACCCATTCGGCGATCTCCGAAATGAATGATTTCTCCTATCCTGTAATCATTTCTTTGCTTTCCGTCATTTAAATAGAGTGCATTTAGATCTTCTGAAAAACTCGCTTTAGCGTAAAAAGGGTGTTGAGGGTTTCCCATGTCAAAATAATAACCATCCAGTAAAATATGAGAATTATCATTGGTTATTATAAAGGGTTTATGTGGGTCAGGAGGTAAGGGATATGTAAGAGGACTTTCAAAATAGCACTCAAGAACATTCCCTAAATGTTTACTTTGAGAAAGATGCCGAGAAAGTCTAACTGAAAATACCAAATTACCAAAACCATAAGAGATAGAATCCAGGGAACTCACTACAATTTTTTCCTCTCCCTCAATGGGTTTTAATGGGTTGTCATTCATGTGAAAAGAGAATTCTGTATTGGTCAAAAGGGAACCGGCCGGTAAAATCCCTATTGAAGAAGATGTCTTACCCTTAATTTCCCGAACAAAAAGAACTTTTTTTAAAATTTCTTTTAACTCACACGGATATGATTTCAAAATGTTTTTAATATCCTTATTGGTAGCTATCATTAGGAGATCATAAATTTTTATCCCTTCACGTAGACGAATATTTGATATCGGTGCGTTTTGGATAACGTAGTTCAGGCTGCCAGTATGGTTTCTAATGCCGCAGCTTAAATAATAAGAATTATTCAAATACCTGAATGATACAAAATGGTTTCGTTTTTGTTTCTCAAAATATATATAAAACGTATCGCCTGGATCGGTATACCATCCATTCCCAGGTATATTCACACATCGCCCATTTACTCGAAGGGGGTAAGCGAGGGCATTGTACCGGACATTCCAATTACTTGCCCTTCTGTTTACATATACAGGTTTGAGAATGATTTTTTCTTCCAATGAAAGGGGACCGATGCCAAAACTGCTATTCTGTCCCCTGGCGGTAAAAACAAATTCGGATTCCGGTTTTACATAGTATCCGAAATGTACAATTCCTCGTTGGAGATGACGAGGCAATCTGGGGGTCTCATATTTATTAAAACCAATATAAAAATAGACCTGCCCGCAAAGAATACCACAAATTACCAGGGCATAAAAACTAAAAAGAATTTTTACATTTTCTCCACGATTCTTTTGTGTCTTTGTTCGGATTAAAATAAAGAGAAGAAAAGAGATTGAAATTACCAATGCAAAAAAAGGTATCATTACATTTCCCTCCCGAAATAAATCGAATAGAACGCTTTTATACAGATATTTCTAATATGGTAATAAAATTGAGCAATATTTAAGTCTTTTCTCTTTTTCATAAAAGAGTCAGAGCAAAAAGCATGCCAATTTAAGAAAATGAAAGAGATTCGTTCCTTAATTGATTTTTCACGGGCTTAATCTTGGTAAATATGCCTTCTTAGTATCAAATTTGATATTAAAATATCAATTTCGACATTACGGCAGAAGCCCAAATGAAAAAAGGAGGAAAAAATGTGCTGGTCAAAGGTGAAGGACCCCTTAATAAAAAAATATGAACGATGAATGATGAATAATGAAAAATAAAAAAAAGTTTATTTTTTGAAACTTTTTTTATAAAATAGACATCTAAAGAGGTGTCAAACGAAAACAGCATGAAAGACCTGATTGATAGACTGAAGAAGAAAGATGAGGCAGCATTAAAAGAGGTGATGTCTATGTATAAAAACCAGATATTTAATTATCTAAACCTGATGCTTGGCAACAGTGAGCTGGCAGAAGAGCTTACACAGGATACCTTTGTGAAGGTATACTTTAAAGCCGGTTCTTTGAGGACGAGTCATTTGAAAGCCTGGATATACAAAATCGCCACCAACCTGGCCCGTTCGGAATTCAGAAAGAGAAAAATCAAGAACCTGCTCTCGTTATCCGACGTCACCGACACCCATTGTTCGTATGAGCCAGCTCTTGAAAATGAACTCGTAGTGGAACAAATGCTCTCAATACTGCCGGAAAAATACCGCATCCCCATTATCATGAAGGAATTGAATGATTTTTCCTTTGAGGAGGTGGCGGAAATTTTGAAAAAACCAGTCGGCACTGTGAAGTCACTGGTTTTCCGGGGGCGCCAGCAAATGAAACATCAATTGGCCCTGGAAAGCGGAGGTATTCATGGATAATAATAATATTAATCATACATTTAACAGGTTTAGACAAAGTCCTCCGGGTTATGCATTGAGTGAGGATTTTGAAGACCGGGTATTTGCCAAAATCAAAAAGAAAAAAACACAGCGAAAAGCAGCTGCTTCTGCAGGACTGGCCATCGTGGTCTTTGCCTTTATCTTTATCGGCCAGGCGATATTTTCTCACAAAGAACCTGAAAGAACGATATTGATGGCGCGACCCGATGCCATTGTTGAGACAAAAGAAGAAATCCCGGTTATGGAAGATGTTATCTTCGCATCTTCTGACAGACAAACCAACTATGCCATCGAACAGGTGGCCTATTACGAAGATGAAGATACGATTTAGGAGACAAATATGAGAAAAATAATTACCTTACTTCTGATAATTTTAGTACTCTTTTTTACATTGGGTACTTTAAGTGCTTTTGACACCATCTCCCAGACTGAAAAAGAAGTCAAAGGGGTTCTAAATAAGGTTTCCCCTTCCATTGTTAAAGTGGTGTCTGAGAACCATAAAAGATATGTAGCCACAGGCATTGCCATTGCACCCAATCAGATCATCAGCAGCATGATGGTGACACGTCATCCGTATGAGGACATTTACATTAAAACGGTCAGGGGTGACGAATACCCGGCAAAAGTGCTGGGGAAAGATAGGTACTCGTCGTTAATTCTCCTGGGAATCGATAAAAAAGCCTTAACCCCTATTCGGCAGGCCAGAGGTATTGAAGTCGGTGATTGGGTTGCGTTGGTGGGTGTTTTTTACAAGCGATTTCCTTCTATCTACCAGGGACTTGTCAGTAGTGTGTCGGATGAAGAGTTGATTCTTAATGCCCCTGTGGCACCTGGCTCCTCGGGCGGTGCTGTGGTCAATAGAAAAGGGGAATTAATCGGTGCCATTCGCGGCCGCTTCGGATTCGCATACAGCCCGGATTATATTTATAAAGACCATTCGGCTGAACTATTTTTCCGAAGCCCCAGGAGCAGGAATAAAGACCTGTGTTATGCTGTCCCTGTGTCCAGGGTCATGGCCATTGCTGATGACCTGGAAAAATACGGGAAAATCAAGCGGGGATGGCTGGGCGTGTCTCTTGCCTCCAGGACCGGAAAGGATATCCCAGAAGTCAGCAGGGTCACAAAAAACTCGCCGGCAGAAAAAGCAGGTATCCGTAAAGGCGATAAAATATTAAAAATAGATGGGAGCTCCGTAAAAACCCATGCTGATGTGGTTAAGATCGTCAAAACCCTTAAACCAGGACAAAAAACAAAAATAGAACTCCTCAGAGACAAGGTAAAAAAATCGGTAATCGTGGTTATCGGAGATGCCAAAGGCTATCAATACAGCTGGCGTTTTTATACTGCTCCGGGTAAGAACCTGGTGGTGGTACCGGAGATATCAGGAACGCTGCCTAAAGTTGAAAATTACGTCTTCCAGTTTTCCGATTTCCGAACCCTGGGGGTCGATCTCATGTCAATCACCCCTGAATTGGCTGAAAAATTCAATGTTAAAGAAAAAAGCGGTTTAATGATCTCAAAGGTATATGAAGATACGGCTGCTGAAAAAGCCGGATTCCAGGTGGCTGATATCATTGTCAGTGCAGGCGGAATAAAAATGAAACAAATCACTGATCTGAGACGGGCATTGAATGAAATAAAAGATGATGAATCCATTGCCATTGAAATCTACAGGAATGGGAAGTTGAAAAAAATTGAGGTGGTGCCTGACAGGAGTGGTGAAAAGTTTTTCGGTGTCTTTGATAGGGTCAAAGATAAACTAAGGGACATTAGAATCAAAATCGACGATGAAAATAGACTGAGAATTGAAGAAGCAGAAAGATTGCAAAACGAACGCAGTAAATTGTATGAATTACAGAAGAAATATGCCAAAGAGGCACAACTAATCAAAGAGAAAGAGTTAAGAAAATACAAGGAAGAAATGGAAAAGATGAAAAAAGTGCAGGAAGAGTTAAGAAAAGAGATTGAAAAGATGAGGGAAATCATTGAAAAGGAAAAGAAGAAACAAAAAACAGAAGTCTAGTACTAATACCATATAAGTAACCTCCTTACATCCACCTCAGGGGGTCCAGGGTCTATCGACCCTGCCCCCTTGAGGTGGATTTTTTTTACCCTACCCCTTTGTGCTAAAAAGGACTAAAGTCCCTTTTTTAAAAAAGAGACTTTAGTCTCATTGAAATGTTCGCTCCCCAACATTATTATTCTTTATGGCTAAATCGTATAGAATATTAGCGACGAAGAGAAGTTAAGAGTTAAAATCTAAAGGAGGTCTTTGTATTATGGCCCATGAAATATCAAAGAATACCATGAACACGGAACAACATCCAATGGGTAAATCTATTATGCTGCATTTAATACCCGGCGCTGCAGCAACTCTCTTATTCATTATTACAGCACCCATCTTAAAAAATTATCGACTCCCCTCAGTGTTGGCATTTTTACTTGCAGCCGTATTGGTGGTTATTCCGTTTGAGTTTGTGTATTTATTGTTTCAGGCAAAAAAGAGAAATGGCTGTTACTCCCTGAAAGGAATCGTACGTTACTGCCAGAAGATTCCAATATGGCAATATTTCGTATTTGTCCCGGTTCTTCTGCTTTGGGCCCTTGTTGGCGGTATTATTATTGCAGGACCTATCGATAATTTCCTTTTAAGAACCTTTTTTTCCTGGTTACCCGACTGGTTTTTTTTGGAGAATTTTATAAAGAATATCTCCCAATACTCGAAGGCCGTGCTTTTGACAATCCTGTTTTCCGGGGTGGTATTAAATTGCATGATCGGTCCAATTATTGAAGAGCTCTATTTCCGAGGGTATCTCCTGCCGAGGATATCCCGGTTGAAAGGGTGGGAACCCCTGGTGAACATCTCTCTGTTCTCTCTTTACCATTTTTTTACCCCCTGGTTAAATCCTGGTCGAATTATAGGACTTTTACCCATGGGTTATGCTGTTTGGTGGAAAAAGAATATCTATATAGGCATATGGGTGCACTGCCTGGTTAATACGGCTGCTACGGTGGCTATGGTGGTATTCGTCCTAAAAAAGATGAGCACTTAAAGAGATTTATACAAGAGTTACCTTTAAAGTGCTTCTACCTCGCAATGCGTAACACGCAACACGAAACGAGTCACACCACCAGTACTTAAAATTAGGTGGTGGATTTTGGATAGCGGTTATATGATATTTTAAAACAGTGTTTTTCCTCAAGAAAGGCTCATTATGAGCTTTTTTCAGGCGATAGCTTTTATACATCTGCATTTACGAAATTTGCCTGTTTAACATTTTTTTCCCAAACGCCCTCATGATCAGGGTGAAGGGCATTCGCGAAAAAAATGTTAAATTTTATTATATCATATAGCGGTTAACATGGAGTAGTTATTACCTTGACTGATCTTTAAAGCTGTGATAAAACAAGCGCCTGGAAACAAATAACAAAGAAAGAAAAGAAATATGTTTACAAAACTGATTCAAACAATAAAAGATAAAATAGCCGCTCGCAAGGCGGTTATGGTATTTCCTAGAAAAATCGGAAAATACAATTCTCAAGTGGCACTCTACCTGGCCAGGTTATCGCAGTGGGCATATCCAGGGGGACTGTGTACGAACCAGGACTATAAAGATGAAGGGAAATTCCTGGAAGATATGGAAAAAAAGAAAAAACAAGCGGCTGCATGGGGATTTAAGGATTTTTATTACGTCTATTCGGAAGACATGAAAACCCTGGCTTTCATTATCCAGAGGGGTTGTGATGTCATTATTTGTTTCAGGGGCACGGTGATAAATAGTGTTTTAAATTGGCACACAGATTTCCGTACCCGTTTTGTGCATATGAGGACTTTCGGCGGTGTACATAAGGGGTTTAACACTGCGCTGAACTCGGTCTGGGGAGGTATAAAAAACCATATTTCCCCAGGGAAAAAACAGCGAATCTGGATGACAGGCCACAGCATGGGGGGAGCATTGGCCCTGCTGGCAGGCGCCCGGTTTGTAACGGAACATAAAAAATCCGACCAACACTTAATAAACGGGATATATGGATTTGGGTCTCCGCGGGTGGGAAATAAGGTGTTTGAATCCGCCTTTAAAAATTCCTACCTCAACGACCGCTGTTTTATGTTTGCCAAATACAATGATGTGATCACTGTGGTTCCACCTTACATAAAAAAATTTATGGAATATCGGGATGTGGGGAATATTAAATATTTTGACAGGAAGGGGGTATTAAAGTCCAAAGAGTATTTATCTGAATTTAAAACGTTGAAGAATTTTTTAACCGGGTATTTCAGTTTCAGTAAACAGCGGCTGTCTGAGTTCGGATGGAAAACCGTTGTCATTGACTGGAAGACGTTCAAACATTATTTCCACAAAGGATTTTCTGAAATGAAACTGGCCCGCTCGATGTCGATGTCCAAAAAGGAATCGAAACATTGGCATTGTTTTAAACGATTTTTTACAAAAGAGCTGCCTGCCCTGGAACCTGAATCTGAAGCTGAACATCAAAAAAATAACGAGCATGCAGACGGGGGGCGGCCCAAATTATTGAAAATGGTTATGAATCTCTTCATCGAACTGTTCGTGGAATTAAATCCCTATGTGGTCAACTCCCACGATATTGCTATCTATATAAATAATTTAGAAAGAAATCAAAATTCATTCATACCTTAACGCTTCGATGGGGTCTAAATTGGCTGCTTTATAAGCGGGGTAGGTCCCGAAAGAAACACCAACAAAAATACAGAGAGCGACGCCGCTGATTATCCATCCGATTGGCAATGTAGGGACAGCATTTAGAAAGGAACCTGCAAAATTTCCCGCCCCCAATCCTAAAACAATCCCTATAATTCCACCAAATTGGCATAATGTGACGGCTTCAATTAAAAACTGGAAAAGGATATTTCTTTTTTTCGCACCGATGGCCTTTCGGATGCCGATTTCACGGGTTCTTTCTGTGACTGAAACCAGCATGATATTCATAATACCGATACCGGCAGCAAATAAAGCGATTAATGCAACAATAATGGCTCCCAGTTCAACATATTGGGTGATTTCTCCCACCTGCATAATCAGGGACTCGTTAGAAAATATATCAAAATCATTGGTTTCCCCTGGAGGGACCTTTCTTATGGTCCTCATATATCCGATGGCCGCTTCTATCGTAAAATTGTACGTTTCAGCACTGTGCGCCATAACAGTAATATTTACACTGCGGTTGTATTTCCCATATTTGTTTTGATAGGTGGTTAACGGGATCACAATAAAATTATCCCGGCTCTGTCCAAATACCTGCCCCTGGGATTCAAATATGCCAATAACTTTTAATCTTAATCCATCGACTTTCACTTCCTGTCCGATTGGATAGACAAATTTGAATATTTTTTTTGCCACATCGGTTCCAAGAATGCAGATTCGCTTATTTCTCTCAAGGTCATTATTATTGATGGCCCTGCCATCTTTTACAACCCATTGGTTATTGGGAAGGGCTTCAGGGGTTACACCTGCCAACTGGATATTGGGATTGGTTGCTTCATACTTTGATTTAATCAGCCTGCCGAATTGCCACTGTTCACCACCCACTGATTTTGCTTCTACCAATAATTTTTTTAACCGATAATATTCTTCAATGGTGATATTCTTCCTGTTTCGAATTTTTTCACTCAACCGACCCATTTGCATGGCAGGGAATTTTTGAATTTGAAATGTATTTTTCCCCAGCATTGAAAGTCCTTCCTGAATCGAATTCTGGAGCATGGAAATGACTGTACTGATGGATATGATAGAAAAAATCCCTATAATAATTCCAAGGACCGTTAATGATGAACGCAACTTATTTGCTCTTAAGGAATTTAAGGCGACTTTTAAAGTTTCCCAGAATTTCATTATTCGTACCTCAATGCTTCTACAGGGTCCATTTTTGCTGCTGAATATGCCGGGGCCAGACCGGATACCACACCGGTAATCAATGAAATTTCTATTGCAAGGATAACGGTGCCGAATTGAACACTGGTGGGTAAAAATTTATCTACAGCCATACTCAATAAAACAGCAAGGATGAGCCCTATTAAGCCACCTATTAAACAAATGATGGCCGATTCAGTGATAAACTGGCCTAAGATAGTCCTTTTTTTTGCACCGATGGCTTTCCTTATTCCTATTTCCCGTGTCCTCTCCTTCACAGAAACAAACATTATATTCATGATTCCAATAGCGCCAACCAGGAGGGCCAAACCGGTAATAAAAAGCCCTGCAATTTTTATTACTCCTACCGTTTGATCATAATTCCTCGTTAAACCCTCTTGCTGGTTTATGGAAAAATCATTTTCTTCATCATACCTCAGTCCCCGAACCCTCCGCATAAGCCCTTCTGCTTCCTCTTTTGTTGCTGAAACCATAGACGTGTTTCTCGACCTGACCACAATTGCAATACTTCGAAAAGACGCATTTTCAAAATGTTTAAAAACAGTACCGATTGGGATATAAATTTGCTTATCCGGGTTAAAATTCCCCAATAGATTACTCCCCTGTTTTTCAAGTACACCCACCACTTTGTATTTAATTCCATTGAGTTTCACATATTCATCCAGGGCATTCCTCGACTCAAACAGGTGGTCCGCAACTTCACTACCTAAAACCGCAACATCTCTTGAGCTTTTACTCTCAATTGCCGAAAAAAATCGTCCCTTACTAAATTCAAAATTTGTTGTATCCAGGTAATCATTGGTGGTACCTGTTACCAGTGCACCTTCTATATAATTGTCTTCGAATTGTATCTTCTTTATATTCCATAGTGTAGGTGCAATTGCTGTTGGAAGTTGTGCCAGGGCCTTGTATTTTTCATAATCTGATAATTTTAGATTCTTTCGGTTTCTCATTTTCCAAAACTCTTCGTTTGTAAACCAGGACCATTTATCAATATACAGATTATCAGAGCCCAAAGAGCTAATCCCTTTTTCAAAGGCAATATCGATCCCATTAATTACGGTTGCCATCAGGGCAACCGAACAAATCCCTATAATGATTCCCAATGTCGTAAGCATCGCCCGGGTCTTATTGACCCTTAAAGCCCTGACAGCAATGAGCAGCCCTTCCTTAAGCTCGAATATATATTTACTCATTTATTTTCCTCCGGGATTTGGAATTCATGAAACGATTTTTTATTATTTCTCATTGGAATTGTGTCAATTTGAAATGATTTCATCTTTCTCTATCCTGCCATCACGAAGTCGAACAATACGGGCCGCTCGTTTAGCAATATATTCCTCATGAGTGACCAGGATGATTGTATTACCCTTTTTATGGATATCATTAAACAAAGACATGATATCTTCACCGGTTTTTGAATCGAGATTCCCTGTGGGTTCGTCGGCTAAAATAATTGAAGGATGTGTAACCAATGCCCGTGCGATTGCCACTCTCTGTCTTTGGCCTCCTGAAAGCTCACTGGGTTTGTGGAGCATTCTATCCTCTAAACCAACATCTATAAGAGTTTCTCTTGCCATTTCCTTTCTTTTTGCGGAAGCAATTCCAGAATAAATCAAAGGAAGTTCAACATTATGAAATGCATTCGAACGGGGTAATAAATTAAACGTCTGAAAAACAAAACCAATTTCCCTGTTCCTGATTTCAGCCAATTCATTGTCACTCATATCGCTAACATCGATTTCTTTAAAGTCATATCTCCCGGATGTCGGCGTATCAAGACATCCTAAAATATTCATGAGTGTTGATTTTCCTGAACCTGAGGGTCCCATTATTGCCACGTATTCATTCTTATCAATACGTAAAGATACATTATCCAGGGCCCTGACCTCTTCAGAGCCAACCTGGAAAATCCGTGAAATATTCTCTATGTTTATAATATTCATCTTTTTACCAATAAAAATTATTTATCTCCCGTTTTCTCGGTCGATTTTTTCTTATTTTTTACCAAAATTTTAACACCATCTTTGATCTCCCTTGAAATGGCCCGATAAGGCCCGCTTATGACCTCTTCTTCTCCAACAAGGCCCTCTTTAATTTCAAGATATGTATCATCACTGATACCCATTTTTACCTCTTTCATTTTTGCGATATTATCTTCAACAATAAAAACCACCTCTTTAGGTTCATCTTGTTTCCCTTTTTTCTTTTTTCTCCCGAATGTTACATCCTCACCGCTATCCTCTTCCTTTAAATCCTCTTCTTCCTCCATTGACCTTGCAGTGACACTTTGAATAGGAACCGCAAGAACATCATTTTTGGTCTCGGTTTCTATGTCTGCATTACATGACATTCCAGGTCTGAATTTCTCATCAAAATCCTTTATCGTAATCTTAATTTCAAAATTAACGACTTCTTCCTGTGTTCCCATCTGACTTGTTTTTGCACTGTTTGCGATTTGAGAGACAACACCGATAAATTTTCTATTTTTAAATGCATCCAGTTCTATATTTGCTTTATCACCGATTGAAACCAATACAACATCGTTTTCGTCAACTTCAACATCGGCCTCCATTTTACTTAAATCGGCAACGGTCATTACATTTGTTCCCTGTGTAAATCCGCTTCCCAATACTCTCTCTCCTAATTCAACATTGAGTTGGCTTATGGTTCCATCCATTGGGGAGTAAATAGTCGTCTTATTCAAACTCTCCATTGCCTCCTTCAGGGCTGCCTCAGCCTGTGAAACGATCGCATTTTGAGCATTGTATTGGGCTTGACTCGATTTCAGTTCAGATTTAATCCGTTCCATTTCTTGTTCGTTCGAAATGCCATTCTTATAAAGTTTTTCTATTCTTTCAGATTCAGTTTGAGCGAAATCTAACTGAATTTTTTTCATATTTAAAGTGGCTTTTGCCGATTTTAAATTCGCCTCGGCTCGATCCCTTTGGGCAATATAAATATCTGGCCTTATCTTAATTAAAAGCTGGCCTTTTTTTACACTATCTCCATCTTTTACAGGAAGTTCGACAATCTCTCCTGTTACTTCAGGAGTGATAAGGACCTGGTACTTTGGATTAATCTTCCCAGTTGCAGATACAACCTGGGTAATATTTCTTTTGGTGACTTTCTCAGTCTGTACAGTTATAACCTCTTCCTTCTTTCCTCCACAGATCTGCAGTAAAATGATAATTAGAAAGATAACCGCGATAGTAATCCATATAATTTTTTTCTTTCCCGATTTTTTTCGCTTAGAATTTCTCATCGTATTATTCTCCATTTATAACTTTTTCTTATTGTATATAATACGAATTTAATTAAAATTAGTTTCATATCCACAGAAATTTAAAACGTGTCAATGGTCAGTTGTTCGCTTCGCTCACGTCATTGAGACTCTTAAGAACTTGTCATTGGCCGTTGGCGTCATTGGTTCGCTTCGCTCACGTCAAGGAGACTTTTAAGCGATTGTCAATAGGAAAAAAAAGTTTCAAAGCAATCAATGACAAGTACTTAAAATCCACAATGACAATCTTTAAAGCACTCAATGACAAGTACTCAAAAGCCACACTGACAAGCCTTAAAGCTCTCAATGACGCGAACGAAGTGAGCAAATGACCAATGACTAATGATTAATGATGAAGGCGGCGGAGAAAAATCCCACCCAATGTTTAAGAGAAAAAGGTGCTGTTATGCCATAACCAGGCTTTTGCAACGGCAAGACCCCTTCGGTATAGGTATCGGAATACCGGAGAATTTTACCTTCCAAATCCGTTCCTTTTTTCACTTTTTTTACTGTTTTCAATACGGTCAGCATCCCAAAAGGGATCGAGTATTTTCCACACCATACAGTGTCCTTATAATCTCTGTAAGTTTTTCCCCACAGTTGACGGGTTAAATCTTTTATCTTCTCTTTGGTAATAACGCTGGAAAGGCAAGAAGTCGCTATTTTCTTGTCATGGGCAGTACCCAATTGATGGGCTCGTTCATCTTCTCCAAAAGCGATGTTATCAAAATCCTTCCCACAGTGATTGGCATCGGCGGAAATAAGAAAAAAAATATCCTTCCCGATTTTCAGGTTATTCTTTTTGATATATGCGGCAATATGAGTGGAAAAATGGTCGGTCAATTGATCCATGGCTTGGAAATCCATCCCTGTGATCATGATGGGGGTAATTTTTATTCCAGGATTAAAATACTGCAGCCAGGGAATCATGGCTTCAATGGAATGTTCCAACCGGTGAGCTTCATTACTGACGAGGTAATCGTCTTTATCCAGGTTCTCTTTTAAAAAGTCTCTTAATTTTGAGATTTCTACCTTTTTAAAAGGGCCGGTCCAGTATTGATACTGATCAAATATCACCTTTTTTTGAGGGTCGCCGATGCGCTTCCGAACAGTGCTGTGAGTGACTCCGAAAATGACTGCTTCCCGGGTTTTTACACGACAAAAAAGCGGGTAATAGACCCGACCGGCATAGAGGTAATCATCATGGGGTGCTATGCCTGCAATGGGTTCGATCAATTCAAATTGTCCTGCCTCATTGCTTCCCAGGTAATCCAGCAATCGCTTCACCTGCTCTTTCTGCCAACAATATCCGATATCATCCCGTATGGGTCGGATTTCTTCTCCTACCAGACAAAACACAAAACTTAGTAAAATTAAGGGTACTATTTTTTTCATTATATTTGCCTCCGGCGGCCAGAACCCTTTTTATAAAAAGGGTTCTGGACTCCCAAAAATTTTTTATTTGCACGGCCCAGGTATTTTACCATATTTGGACCATTTATTCCCATTGGGATCAATAATAATACGTTCAGAGAGAATACGGGGATATAATCCCCGCCAGGAATTTATAACTCCATAAATAATTCACTTGAGCTCTTTTACAATCATCCGGTGCAATTTCCGCCGGATTCTATTAAAACTTACTTTTTTTTCATCCACCATAACAGGATGAATCCGGTTGGTTAATAGAATAAATGTGTATCCATTTTCCGGGTCTAACCAAAAGGAGGTACCTGTAACACCGTTATGCCCAATGGCTTTCCGGGAAAGCGCCCTCCCACCAGAGGTGATAAATGAGGAATTACATTTAAAACCAATGGTTCGATGACTCTTTTTAAAAGGAGTGAGGTTCTTCCAGAAGAGCTGAGTGGATTCAGGGGCTAAAATAGAGGATGTGGAGGGGAAAAACTCCCGTGTGATCCTGAAAACATCTTCAGTGGTGGAAAAGAGACCAGCATTTCCAGCGGTACCTCCCAGGTACCAGGAATTGCAGTCATGGGGTTCCCCCTGGATGATATAATCTCTCCAAAAAAAGTGATCCGCCATGTTTTTATGCTTTTTTCCTACCCGTTTTTTTTCATGCTGATCCCCATTTTCCGTTGGCGCTGCCATTTTTTTTACATCCTCCGGTACTGACAAAAAAGTATTTTTAAGCCCCAGGGGTTCAAAAATAATATTCTGAGCAAATGTTTTAAAAGAGGTGCCTGCTATTTTTTCAATAATATAGTACAGCAGTATGTATCCCACACAGGAATAATTCATCTTTTTACCGGGCCGGGATTCCCGTTTAAGGGATTTGAATTGACCGATATAGTCTCTACCGTATAGATAAAAGGGATACCAGGCTGGGAGGCCTGATGTATGGGTCAGCAAGTGAACCAGATTAATATCAAAGGCCAACTGGGGGAAAAATTTTTTTATATCAGTGTTTAAGGCAATTCTCTCCTTCTCCACCAGGTAAAGGGTTAACAGTGCCGTAACCATGGGTTTGGTAAGGGAGGCGAGGTCGTAAAGGGTGTTTTCTTTCAGCATCTCTTTTTGTGGAAGGAGAGATTTATATCCATAGTGCTTTTTTAAACAGACTTTTTCTTCTTTTCCCACTAATAGAGAAATACCCGGTATTATTCTTTTTTTTATCAGTGAATGAACAAATGCTTCAAGATTTATCAAATTCCTTTAATCAGCAATATTTTTCTTTATATGTTCAGATATCTTTATGGCCACTTCAAGCGCCTTTCTACCATCCTCTCCAGTAACATTGAAGTTTTGTCCGGAGGTTATGGTTTTATAAAAATTCACCCACAGGGTGCGAAGGGGTTCGACCTCTTCTATTTTCGGTATATCTTCTATAATAGCCCCATTTGATAGGGTAAAGGCTTTCACCCTTCGTTTCTTATAATCAAGGGAGATGTAGTGATTTTTCTGGAATATCCTGAGTTTCCTGGTTTTTTTCTGAGAAACCCGGCTGGCAGTAATATTGGCCACCAGCTTTGAATTAAACTGAAGCCTTACATTGGCAATATCGATTTTATCGGAAACAATAGGGACACCGGAGGCATTGATCTGCTTTACGCCGGTGTTATCCCACTGAAGGATGATATCAAGATCGTGGATCATTAAATCCATAATAACATCAACATCCAGGGAGCGAGGAGAGAAAGAACCCAATCGCTGGACTTCGATAAACAGCGGTTCTTTTACCAACGGTTTGATGTACTCCACAGCGGGATTAAACCGTTCCAGGTGCCCAACTGCCAGTGTGACACAACGTTCCTCTGCTAATTTGATTAATTGATCAGCCTGTTCAAGCGTGGTGGTAATGGGTTTTTCCAGCAGTACATGTTTTTTTTCCTGGAGAAAATATCGGGCAATGGGATAATGATGAATGGTAGGCGTTGATATCACAACAGCATCGACTTGATCCCTCATCTCCCGATAATCGTTACACTTTTTCAGGTTGTAGGGGTCACATGCAGCGTCGAGTTTCTCATGATTAATGTCTGCTGCACAGGTTAATTGCATTTCTGGGATGGAATGGACGACCCGCAGATGATTTTTACCCATCACACCGGTTCCGATTACTCCAATCCTCATTGGGTTCTTATCCTCTTTATTGTTGTTCTATTTTGCATTAAATGATCGATTATTGTTTCTAAAATTCTTTAATAAACCTCTTTTGGTTTTGGAAATAAAATCGACAATAATGCTCGATTCTTCCAGGTCGGGATACTCTTTTTTTAATTTTTCGACTGCCTGGGTAGTGTTTAAATTTTCCCTATAAATTACATTGAATATTTCTTTTATATTATTTATATACTCTCGACTGATTCCATTTCGCATCATACCGATGGAATTGGGTCCGTAAAAATTGTAGGAATCTCTGGATTGAGCGACTTTAGCAAAAGGAAGGATATCCTGCAACACAATGGTATAACCGCCAATGTAAGCATTCTTTCCTATCCTGACGAATTGATGGACAGAAGAGAAGGCGCCGATAACCGCAAAATCTTCTACTTCTACATGGCCGGCTAATGTGGCGCCATTTATAAATATGGTATTATTTCCCACCTGACAATCATGGGCAATATGGGTATACGCCATCAGATAGTTATTGTTACCGATACGTGTATAACCACCACCTTTGACAGTACCCTTATTAATGGTGGTAAACTCCCTGATTTTATTGTTATCCCCAATTTCAACAAAGGTGGATTCATAATTAAAAGTAATATCCTGGGGGTCTGTACCAATGGAACAAAAGGGATAAATCTTACAATTTTTACCGATGGTAGAGCCACTGTCAATAACCGAATGGTGCATGATTTTGGAATTATCCCCTATGATGACTCCATCGCCAATAATGGAATAGGCACCAATTTCTATATTATTCCCTAATTGGGCTTTTTCGCTGACAATGGCGGTGGGGTCTATTTTTACTTCGTTCATTTAGCTAATGCTGAACTCATGGTGGCTTGCGCAGCCAGTTGTCCCTCTACATGAGCTTTGCCTTCCAACACGACAAAATTGGCCCTTTCCCTAACAACCTTTACTTCCAGGTCCATGCGGTCACCGGGGATTACAATCCGCTTAAATCGCACCTTATCAATGCCGGTAAAATAGGCCATCCGCATCTCTACAGGAAACCGCCTCAACATCAGTACGGCTCCCAACTGGGCCATGGCTTCTACTATCAATACGCCAGGGAATACAGGTTTGGAAGGAAAATGCCCCTGGAACATGGGCTCATTAATCGTGATATTCTTATACCCCTTAATAGAGGACTCTTCTTCATTTATTTCAGTCACTCTATCTACCAGGAGAAAGGGGTACCTATGAGGGATGATCTCCCATATCTCTTCGATATTCATATTTATATCCACTATTTCCTTATCATGGTTATTTACCTATTTACCAGGGAATTTAGCATCAACTGCTTTTATTACCTCAGCAGTAATATCAACGGACTGATCAAAATAGGCAATCCCAGAGCTGGTCATGTCAAGAATCAATGTAAAGCCTTTTGCTCTACCGATCTCCTGGATTAACGGCATGATCTCTTTTTGCAATTCAAACAATTCTTTTTGTGATTCCTGCCGCATCTCATTCTGTGCATCTTCCACCATTCGCTGCAGCTCTATCCGTTTATCCTGGATTTGACGGGTTTTCTTTGCCCGGGTATCAGCGTTCAAGGCAGGTGAATTGAGTTCTTTTTCAAGTTTTTCAAGTTCTTGCTGCTTGGTTTGTAGTTGCTTTCGTTTGGCAGTCTGCAAATTTTCCAGTTTTTTCTGGACCTGGTTTCCTTTTTTCGTCTTTTCCATTATTTCCTGAGCATTAATGACTCCGATTTTTACCTCTGAAAAAACAAAAATACTTAACGTAAGAATCGTAAAGATTAAAATCATTGACTTTTTCATTGCTATCTCCTTCTTAAATTGTTATATGGTTTAAATTACTTTTTATTTCAATCATTTTTTTAACATTCTAATATTTTAATATTTGATGTTTAATGGAATGAAGGGCCCACAGCAAACCTGAAAACAAAGTGAGAATCCTCAGACCATAAGATTCTGGGGTTATAAGCAAAAATCAGCCTGAAAGGGACATTCAACATGGGGACAAATACCTTTAATTCCAGTCCCATGGATGAGTAAACATCCGTTAACCGGATAGGAACTCCAAAATCATAGGCATTTCCCATGTCATAATAGACAATAAATGAAAATTGTTTATTGAGTGGTATCTGGTATTCCAGGTTCAGGAAAAAGGCTTTATTGCCACCAATCACTGTCCCACTTTCATTTCTGGGGCCGATCCGATAGATATCGAATCCCCGGATGGATTGTTCACCGCCAAGGAAAAATTTTTCATAAATGGGCACGGGTTTATCCCCGAAGCCTTTAATCCCCTCGTAAACCAGCTGCATGCCAAAGGTATGTTTTCGTTTCCATATAGGGATAAACTTAACAAATTGGAGTTTGACTTTATGCAAGTTTATATCCCCTCCGAGAAATCCTCCCGAATACCTGTAATTGACCAGGTATTTTGTTCCTCGACTGGGAAATATGGGAGAATCAACTGAGGAGTAATAAATAGTGGGTGAAAGTGAGGAAATCTTCCGTTTCCCTTCCGTGAAATAATAATAGTAATAGGGATTATTAGCGACGTAAGCTTCATTAACATCACTCATTTCAATATTTTCAAACGAGTACCCAAAGGAAGCGCCATAGTATCTCCAGATCCTGAAGGCGGTGGATAAGCCGAATCCTTCTCCTTTTCGTGTGTATAGATATGGATACCTCATGGAGGTTTTGTGCACACTTAATCCCAAACTAGCGGGTGTATTGAACAAATAGGGCTCGGTAAAAGAAAGGCTGTATTGTTTGGACCTGGTTCCACTCTGGAGATTGATGGAAAATTTTTCCCCCATCCCCATAAAATTCTGGGTTGAATATCCCACAGCAATAAACCATCCATCGTATCCACTGTAACCCACATTAAAATTTATCATCTGCCGGTTGATCTCCTTGACTTCTACATCTATATCTACTTTCTGGGGGTCTTTGGGATCGGGTTTGAACTCCGGCATTTTTTCAATGGTAACCAGTCCCAATTGTTTCATCCGGGTAATACACCCTTCCAGGGCACTCATGTTCAAACGCTCACCTTCGGCTAAATACCATTCTCTACGGATCACATGATCTCGTGTAAATGTATTTCCCGTGAATTTCAGTTTCCCTACATATGCCACTTCACCCTCATGAAATCTCAGGGTTAAATCTGAAATTTTTTTGACAGGATCAAGGTTTTCCAGAGGCACCACATTGCAGTAAATATAACCCAAAGAGCGATATATCTTTAAAATGTTTTCTATGATTTTATTCCTTTTTTTTATGTTATAGATCTTCCCCTTTTTCAGTTTCTTAGCCATTCCTTTTAGGAATTCGGTTTTTATTATTTTATTTCCTTCAATCTTTATATCGCCCACCCTGTATTTGGGTCCCAATTCAACAGGAATTTTTATTTCCAGCATATCATGAGTCTTTCCGAAGATCGTACGTTTCTGGAATGTTGAGAATTCAGGTTTACCGATTTTTGCTTCCAGGTATCCCTTTTGCTGTAACCGGAGTTTGAGTGATTCCAGGTCCTCGTTTATTTTTTCTTTATTGTATACATCTTTTCCGCCAATGGTGGAGAATAAACCATGGACTTTATTATTTTTCATCCCCCTTCTTACAAAAGAGGTTGAGATTGCTTTGGTATTCATCCCGGGGAAAATAATACTTCCAATCCTTGTTTTGGGTCCCTGGATCACCTGGATGGTTACGTCCACCTGATCCCTATCCTGCTTTGTGGTGACATTGACGTTGCCCTGGTTATAACCTTTTTCCAGCAGCAGCTCTTTTATTATTTTTTCCACCCGTTTTATTTTCGACGGGTTTAAATAGGAAAAAGCCAGCAAAGATATATTGTTTTCCTGCAATTTTTCAATGATATCATTCTCCTTTACTTTTTTCCCGGTTTTGTAAGTGACGGATTTTATCAAAAGGTTTTCCTTGAGGATCAGTTTAACAATTTTTCCCTCTTTCCCGTCTTCTGCTTCAATGGTGATATTTTCAAAAAAACCGGTATTCCACAGTGTTTTAAAATCCTGTCTTAATATGGACGGGGAATAACTTCCTTTTTCACTGGCTCTCATATAAAAAAGAATGGTATCTCTTGAAACCTTCTTATTCCCTTCGATAATCAATTTCTCGATTGTTTCCGCAAAGAGAAACAAGGTTAAAAATAAGATGAACGTTATACTGAATACAATTTTCTTCATGTTTACCCTCATAAGCCTTTTTTATATCATATTTTGGATAAGAATTCAATTGACTTTTTTTCTTCATTTGATTATAATCTTTGTTTAAGTTCATTTAAGGAGGAAAAATGAAAAAAAATATTCTGATTTTAGTGCTGTTGATATTTGTTCTGGGTTTAGGCAGTGTTTATGTTTATACCCAGGAAAAACCGAGGATTGGGGTTTTAAGGTTTACCAATAATGTAGCTGGTTTATATTGGTGGCATGCGAATGTGGCCTCGGAACTCCAGGACTTGCTAGCATCCGAACTGGTGAGCACCCGTGCTTTCCAGGTACTGGAGCGAAAAGAGATCAATGCGGTTCTCAGTGAACAGGATTTTAGCGCTTCCGGTAGGGTCAGTAAAGAGACACTGGTTAAGATGAAAAAGATCAAAGGAGCAAAGTATCTAGTGATGGGAACCGTCGCGGCCTTTGAAATGTCGGGTAAAAAAGGTGGAGGCATCGGGTATAAAGGATTCAAAATAGGTGGTAAAAAAACCAAGACGTACATTGCCGTAGATGTAAAGGTGGTTGACACGGAAACCGGCGAAGTCGTTGATGCCAGGACCATCGAAGCCAGCGCCAAAGGGTCAGCCCTTGGTGCAAGTGCATATGTGAAGGGTTTCTCCATTGGCGGTGCCCAGGAGAAAAAAACTCCCACTGGAAAAGCCATTCGGGCATGTATCATTTACATTTCCGAATACCTCACCTGCTCCCTTGTTCAAGGACTGGACGCTCCCTGCATGGGAAAATGGAACCAAATGGATGCCAGTCGTAGAGAAAAAACAAAAAAATCAATTTCACTCGATTAAAGTTTAAAAAACAGTAAGTTAAGTGCCTAAAATGCCTAAAGTGCCTAAAGTGCCTAAAGTTAAGGTGGCGCTTCGCGCCATATATATTTTAGTTCTATAAAGGTATCGCGCGCCAATTCATTGGCGCACCACAACTTTAGGCACTTAATTTAAACTCGGAATGATTCGCCACATATTTGGACCCGTCCCTTCACGAAGGCTTGGAATATCCCTGGGTGTCGATATCATTCCCTATAAAACCTGTACGCTGGACTGTGTCTACTGCGAATGCGGCAAAACCACGGACTTAAGGATAGAAAGAAAACGCTTCGTTGATCCGAAGATTATCATGGATGAAATAAAAGAAGCGGTTTCAAACGATAAACATATCGAATATATAACATTTTCCGGATCGGGTGAACCAACGTTAAACAAGGATATCGGGGAAATTATCAGGGGGATTAAAGAGATAACCGATATCCCGGTTGCAGTCCTAACCAATGGGACACTGCTGTACTTAAAAGAGGTGCAGCAAGACCTCATGAAAGTCGATGTGGTACTCCCCTCCCTTGATGCGGTGACCCCTCCTGTATTTTCAAAGATTAACCGGCCCCATAACGGGCTGGGTATCGATTTGATAATCAATGGTTTAATTACCTTTAGAAACGAATACTGCGGGGAAATATGGTTAGAAGTTTTTATTGCTAAAGGCATCAATGACAATCGTGAAGAGCTAGATACAATTTACCAGACTATTAAAAAAATCAAACCGGATAAGGTTCAATTGAATTCATTGGACCGTCCCCCTACCATCGATAATATCCAGCCAGTGGAGATCAAAACCCTGGAAAACATCGTGGAAAAATGGAGGGACCTACCGGTAGAAATTATAAAACGAATTCGAAAAAGAAATGAGATTGCCTCGTTCAGTAAAAATCTTGAAAACAATATTTTAAACACCATCAACCGAAGGCCCCTGACTATTGAAGACCTGGAGGCGCTAACCAGCAAAAATAAGCTTGAATTATTTAAGTACATCGATGTGTTGGAAAAGGAGAAAAAAATCCAGGCCCAAATTGTAAACGATAAGATATTCTATTCACCGAGCCTAGAGGTAGAGAGGTAGGCGCTGCGCGACATCTTTCCGAGTGCCTTTTTTCCCTCTTTACCTCTCATTTTTTCTTTCCTGATGTCTTTTCCAAATCTTCAATATATGATATAGTAATGGATGCAGCTTAGACATCGAAAAAACTGCCCGATCTGCAATTCCTCCAACATAGCTCTGTTCAAAAAAGGAACCGTTGATCCTGAGACAGTGGATGTTGAAAATTTCAATATTACAGATAGTGCTTACGGTTCGTTATGGACCTCTTTTTCCTGTAAGGATTGCCTTTTTGTGTTCTCCAATCCTTATGTGCCGGAAGAAGAAATCGTATCATTTTACTCTCGATTGGAAGATCGTGAATACAGTATGGAGGCGGAGGGTCGGTCAAAAAACTTCAAAACCATTCTTAGACGTTTAAAACGCATACGAAAAGGAACGGAAAATTCGGGAAATCGCCTGCTGGATATCGGTGCGGCCAGCGGTATCTTCCTCCACCTGGCCAAGCAAGAAGGGTACGAAATTTATGGCATCGAACCTTCGGAATTTCTTGTAAAAGAAGCAGAGAAGCAATACAATATAGAATTATTCAAAGGAACAGTAGAAGATTATAAGCCGAAGGAAAAATTTTCCATTATTACGCTGCTGGATATTATCGAACACCTGGTGGAACCGGATGCCTTTATGACCAAAGTGGACTCTCTTCTAGAGGAGAACGGCATCCTGGTATTGGTAACACCGGATATTAACAGTTTTGCGGCCAGATTGGCGGGAAAACGATGGTGGCATTTTCGCGTGGCTCATATCAATTTTTTTAACCTCCATTCCCTTCGCCTCCTCCTCCAAAAACACGACTATGAAATCATTTTAAAAAAAAAATATATCTGGAATTTTTCATTATTCTACCTGGTCACACGACTCTTTCCATTTTTAAAAAAGAAAAAATCTTTACAAAAGATATTAAAAAGGTTACACTTAAAATTACCACTATTTGATTCATGGGAAATATATGCAAGAAAAACGAAAAGCAAAATTTAGATTGTACGTTGATTCACTGCGACTTGAACGGTGGCCCCGGAGCCTTGCCATTATCCCTGGTTTTATCGCTTTTTTTGTTTTAAACCCAGAATCTATCATAGGAATCAATTATTTTTTGCTCTCCTTTAAACTGGTGGTGGCCTTTATCCTGACCTTATTGATATCAACAGCCAATTACATCATCAATGAGATTGCAGATGCACCGTATGATGCGTTTCATCCTTCAAAAAAACACCGCCCATTGGTAAACAAAAAAATCAGCATAACAATCTTACTGACACTGTGGCTTTTGTTAACCCTGGTTTCCCTGGCTACAGCCTATGGTTTTTATAGAAACTTATATTTTATGATGGCTTTAGGGGTGCTATTGGCAGCGGGGATTTTTTACAATGTCCCGCCAGTCAGAATGAAAGATATTCCTTACCTGGATTCCACTCTGGAATCGGCCAATAATCCCATTCGATTTCTAATCGGATGGCATCTCATGACCACCACCTTTCCTCCGATTTCCATACTGGTCTCCTGGTGGGCTTTCGGAAATTTCTTGATGGTGGGGAAACGTGTGGCTGAAAAAAAATTCCTGACAGAAGAAGAATCTGCTGGCTACCGTTTATCGCTAAAGAGGTACAGTCTCCAGGGCCTGAAGATTTTTATGGTCATTAATGCCGTAATCTTTATGGCGACTTTTTGTCTCTTTGCCGTTGAATCGCAATTAAAGTCATTTCTCTTTTCAACGCCCTTTATCCTGGTTTATTTGATCATGTTTATAAAAAAATCCCTCCAGGATATCGAAGGTGCAGAAGAACCGGAAAAATTGTTAAAAAATCCCTATTTCGCGTTTTATACTCTATTTTTAGTTGCCATTTTTATCCTGGCTTATATATTCAAATGAAAGTTATGGCAAAAAATATAAGATTAAGAAGAGCCCACGTAATTGCGAAAACACAGAATACACAGAAGGGAACAGAGGTTTTTTGTTATAATTTTCCCCTCTTTTTTTCTGTGTCTCTCTGCTTCGTGGCGGAGCCACTTCGCAGAGAAGTACTCGTGCTACGTAGCGGACCTACTCCGCAGAGTAGCATTCTGTGTGTTCGCAATTACGTGGGCATTTTTTTTGAAGGGAAGTCATAAATGGAAATTGAAATCTTTTTAAAAATTTTATTGTCCACAGTACTGGGCGGAATCATTGGTCTTGAACGGGAGATATCCCAAAAAGGAGCAGGTTTGCGCACCAATATTCTGGTTGCTGTCGGTAGTACACTGTTCACCATTCTATCGTTTAAACTGGCGGAATTGTCAAAAGGAGCAGACCCGATTCGAGTGGCGGCACAGATTGTTATCGGGATCGGTATATTGGGAGCTGGCGCCATTATCCGAGCACGATTCTCAACCCAGGGACTTACCACTGCTGCCTCTATCTGGGTTACATCTGCCATCGGCATCTCTGTGGGAATCGGATATTACTTGATCTCTTTTATTGTTACGATGTTTGTGGTGCTGATCATTGTGGCTCTGAACTACATCTCCTCCTTTCTCGAAAGCCATGAGCACTGGTATGCATATGTCATTTCCACTGAAGACAGGGCGTCGGTACTTATTGAAGTAAAAAAAATTATCAGGGAATTGGGACTGAAATACATCGATGCACGGCTGCGAAAAGTAGAGGAAGGATATGAGATTGAGATTGCTCTAAATACCTCCAGTACTAAAAACCAGGGGTTTATCGAAAAGGTGATGCAAGTGCCGGATGTGAAGGAAATTGCCAGTGAGCATTTGTAGAGGTCGATTCGGTGCGCTCACTGCTGGAATGATTATTTTATGAATGTGTGAATGTTAGAAGAATGGGATATCGGAGATAAACGGTTTAATATATTCCTGGAGTGTACGAAAGTGGATTTGTTAGCAGCGACGACGAATAAAGGGAAAATGAAAGAGATCGAGAGGTTATTTAAAGAGAGTTCGTTTGATATAAAATTATACTCTCTTTCCGATTTTAATATTGATATCGATTTCCCGGAAAGGGGTGATACGTTTCTTGAGAATGCCACGGAAAAATCGCTCTTTTACAGCCGAATGGTAAGGGATATTTACACGATTGCTGACGATTCGGGGTTAGCTGTAGAAGCATTGGGAGGAACACCAGGTGTCCATTCAGCCCGCTACGCAGATCAATCCAAAAACGATGAAAAAAATATCGAAAAGCTTTTAAAAGAATTAAAAAATATCCAAAACAGGAAAGCAAAATTTGTTACTGTTGTGACCCTTTCCAAAAACGGTAAAGCCATCAAATCCTTTACTGGCCAAGTAGATGGCATTATTTTAAAAGAGAAAAGGGGAACCGGTGGTTTTGGTTATGATCCAATATTTTTTTATCCTCCTTTTCAAAAGACCTTTGCCGAACTAGCCACGGAAGAGAAAAATCAAATTTCCCATCGGGCCAATGCATTTAAGAAATTAAAGAATTTTTTATTGAATCTGTAAATTTATGAACTAAATGACGTCGATCAAAGAACAAGATGACTGGACAGTCAAAATTTTCCACACTTCAATCTTATTTTGCCAAATTTTTCCGTCAAAAAAATGAAAAAAATCAAGATGAAAAACCGAAACAGAATTGAAATTAAATATATTAAAAATAATGCCCTAAAATATTAATTTTTTTATTATGGGTTTGATAAAGTCAATATTTTGATCAGCGACAATTAAAATTATTAAAATGAGATAAAAAAAATACGCATGATGGGATAAAAATTAATAAAAAATACGCGGAATACAGTAATCACTAAAAAATATTGATAAGTACTAATATTAGTAGTCAGTATCTGACGGCACGGAGCACTTTTGACTTTTTGTCTACTGTTTATAGAAGTTTTCTCAGCCTTGCACCTAAACTTATTCATGAAAAGATGCATATATAGTTTTTTTATGTCACTTAATCTTTTCTAAAATTCTCTTTCCTGAACGAATTTATCGACCAAAATTTAAATCGGGAGGATACTTTTCCAAATGAAAAGAAATATTTCCAACACAGTCCTTATGTGAATGATTTCCTGACTGCTCAATATGATTAATTAATATTTTGGAAGATTTTGTGGTAAACATACGAGAAGAGGGGGAGATTTTTCCGATAGTTTCAACAACCTCCTTTCTTGGAAAATTCTTTTCATTATTTCCTATAGAGAATACAACAACTTCAGGATTGACAACTTTGCAAAATAAATGGGTAAATGACTTTATTTCCTGGGAACCTGGTCTACCTCCGTGGTGAGGGAAAACAGCAAGCCAGGCAAGTACATCATTGACATCTTCTAATAAGTTATCCAGACCAATTTGATCCAAATCTCCAGGAAAAATTGCGAATGACTTACTATTATGAGATATTCTAATCACAGCACTTATAGAATTTGAACTTAGTTTTCTACCTTTACGGTCTCTACCGCCTGGACCTTTTGCAGCTATGTATTTATTGGGTGCTAGCACCTCAACTTCAACCTGCCCTTGATTTAACTTACCATTCAGATGGGGAGTAAGGCTTGGCTCAAAGTATAATTTTCCTCTTTTATCTTGATCGAATAGAGCATATACCAAATCATCCCATAATATACTTTTCTTAATTGAATCCGAATTTAGATAAACCCTATCTATTCGAATTTCATTTGCGGCCAACAACCCAATAGCTCCTGAGATATGGTCCTTATCAGCATGAGATAGAATCAAAATTCCAATTCGACTTATGTTTCTTTCTACTAAAAAGTCCAACAAATCAGCTCCAGGGCCGGCATCAATTACAGTTACGCCGTTCGTATCTATAAGGACAGAACAATTACCATGACTTACATCAAGAATATGTAAATTTGGCATATTTCCCTCTCGGTTTATCAGCTATTTCAAAATTTTCAAAATATAGATCTTCGTCATATTTTGCACCAATATTTACGTAAGCAAATAATCTGAAAATGGGCTCATGAATGAGCAATCTTTTAGGGATTAATTTTAACGGAATTCTCACAACCAAATCAGGATTCCATGCTGGTATTATAGCAAAAGCAATTTCTTCCTTTTTATCAATACCTTCAAATCGAATTAAAGTGCGCCATGCTTTTCTGTCTTTTGAGTATTTGTTTGAAAATTCTTCGAAACATTTTTTTATTCCCTCTTTGATTATTTCCGAACTTGCGTAACCTCCCGGAATAAGAACAGGGATATTTCTTCGGAATGGTCGAATATTATCTATATCTGCTTTTGAATATGTTGTAACCAATAGAGCAGGGAATTTTTTTTTATAGAGACGAGAAACAGCTTCAGCACCATTAAAATTTGCGTAGTTACCTGGTTTCAAATAATGATCAAAAATTGCAGCATCAGTCTCTTTAATTACCCTTGGAATAAAATTGCGAATAGATTCAAGCCGTTTCTGGTATGTAACCGGTTCTAATTTAGCATCTTCAACAGCTTCAGCCATCGCCTCACAAGCTGCTGGCTTATCATCAATGACTGCGACTTTTCTTATGACATTATCCAGTAATTGCATTTATTTCATACTCCTAAAATTGGAAGTTCAATTATTATTTCTGCTCCACCAAGCTCGCCTTTTTCAATCGCATCAACACTTCCACCTAAATCAGTTACAGAATCTTTAACAACGGTTAACCCTAAACCAGTACCATTTTTTCTCGTAGTTTGTCCTGGCAGCCAAATATCCTTTTTATTGATTCCAATTATTCCAATGCCATTATCTAACACCCGCAATTCAAGAGATTTAGTAAAAACCATTGTCCGTATAATTATTTTTCTATCTCCAGGTTCTCTCTCTTCAAAAGCCACCAAACTATTATTGAGCAAATTAGAGATTATAGATTCAACAGCCGCAACACTTCCCCTAAGATATGGATTGCCTTGAGTAAACTCAGTAGTAATGTCAGTATCACGATCTTTAAGAAATGGTTCATAAAGTTCGATTATCTCCCTTATGACTTGATGAATATTAACTCTACCGAGGCGACGCTTTTCGTGATCAACAAGGCTTAACGTAACATTTGCCAAAACTCTGAGAGAGTCAGCAGAATGAATAATACGATTGATTGGTTTCTCTAACTTATCCATGTAATAATCACCTAAATACTCTGCGGCTCTATTTTTTATCGTATTTATTGATTGAGTAATCAGTTTAAGAGGATTATTGGCAGATTCATGGGCAAATACTGCTGATGTAATACCGACAGTACTTAACGTGCGATAAAGTTGGACTTCTTTACGCAATTCATAAACCTCATTATCACGAGCCTTATCATATTTGCGAAAAGCGCTCTGTAATCCATCCCTTATATCTTTTGGCGCATACGAGATTGCTTGCTCTATCGCCTCTTTTTCTCTAATGCTTTTTTGAGGAGCTTCGGCCCTGTCCTTCGTGCGTTTCTTTTCGGCTTCTTCGAGTCTGCACTTTGCCACCCAATTCAATGCATCCACTGCAAAATTTTTAAGTTCAATAAATGCATCATTTACGATAAATCCCGAGCGATCTGTCTTTTGCACAAGGACCACGGATTCGTCTAAAACAACAATCCTTCCCATGGAAGTATTTGTTGATGGTCGAACTTCCGGGCTACGAGCTCGCATAAGATTCATTTCCAGCCAGTCATTACCACTATCGCCGTAGGGAGAAACCCGAAGACCATTATAATAAAGATGTACACCTCCAAACTCATTAAGCCATTTCCGAACTTCACCTATAGATGAGGAACGAGTAGAGAAAGTCGGACTATCTAGAATAAATATCCATAACTCAAATTTTGCTGTGGGGCATTTATAAGGTTTTTCTGCTGCACGACGTCTCAAATCCTTATGAGAACCAACATATAATTCATTACCGAGCCAATCCTGAACAGAGGCTCTAGATAAACCTTCTTTATCAACCTCTGCAATTAGATGAAATTCCGCATCGCCAAAATACTTCGCCTTCACCATTCTTCCTAAATCCTCATATTCAGGGGCCTTAAGAATTGGCTTAAATCCCTTCGGGTTATCTTCAAAAGGATCAGCCAATAAAATCATCTCTCTCGCTAATCTCTTTACATCACTATGACTTAAAGATGACCGCAAATTCTCCAGAATTATAACCGTACCCGAACTTCTCTCTGTCGCATATGGTTTCCTGACAATTTCCAAATCAACATTATCAACCAAATCTGCATTTTCAAAGCGCTCCCAATCAATCTCAATTGTATTTTCTATGAATGGGGTCGAACGAGGGATTGAAGTTAAAGATGTACTTGTCCCCATTCTTAGCGCAGCAAGCCGACCAAGACCTTTATTACCAGAAGGAATACGTCCCCATTTTGTTATTTCTTCCTTAATTTTGGGTGACCGTCCCAAAACAAGCCATCCATTTTTTATATCATTAGCATCCATGCCTATGCCGTCATCAGATATTAAAATCTTCCCTCCAGGTTTACTGGTGTCAAAAAGCTCAATTGTACAAACTAAAGCGTCCGCATCATAAGAATTTTTGACTAATTCAATAAGACCTTGACTTGGACTTGGGTTTAACTCTTCACCCAATCGACGTATAATATTAGTGGAAAACCTAAAACTTACCTTTTCATTGTTTTGCACTAAACTTGAAGTCTCAAGTAAGCCCTCATTTTTGACCATCATAATCACTCCTTTAAGGGCATTTCTTTAACTGAAGAAACAGTAAGATGCCTACACCTAATACGCTTATTGAACCATTGGTTTGCTGATGCCCCTTTTAGAAATTCAATTAGTTTTTTACACCGCATTATCGTCCCATCTTTCGGTTTTAGTACAATTAAATGATTTTCAACAGCAACAGGAGATGAACCCATAATTATTGAGGCAACAGCGCGATATTTATCATCTGGATTGGATGTACGACGAACAACAGCAAAAGGTGGTTTGACCACGGTACCTTTAAAACGACGTTTTGGCAATTTTGAGACGATAGACCAGGGAATTGCTGATGAAGTGTTTAAATATGAATACCAATTCCCCTTATGAAGGCATCTGTGTGGAACCACAGGGCCAACACTCACTTCAAATAAATCAGAGATTTTGAGTTTTATTCTAGAAGTACGAGAAGTTTCTGAGTACCACTCGGTAGATTTTTTATTGGATTTACCCACAACCATATGCAAAACAAACACATCGACGTCAGTTTTAGCATCGAATCGACCAATGATTTCAATATCTAAATAACTGGTCAAATCCGAAACTATATTTCTCCATTTTTTATATCTTGTCCCACTCCGTAAAACATCTGGTAATATGGCAACAATATGCTGCCCGTTTGGAGCAGAAGATAATATTTTTTCAATGAAAATTGCAGCTATTTGAACTTTTCCTGTAGTCCATTGACAACTTCCTGGTGCAGTCATATAACCAAAGGGGGGATTCACAACAACACAATTAGCTTGAGCGGTGGGCCTATTGAGACTCAAAGTATCTTGCATCTTAATTCCCTGGAATTTACTATTTATGACAGATAAACCAGCGGGCATTATTTCTTTATGAAAAGAAGCAGCTAAGAGAAGTAAACGAATACGGGCAATTCTTACAAACTGATAATGTAAATCATATCCATATAGTAGGTTTGACCAATTACAAAGAGTTTCTGCTAAACTCTTCCCAACGGGTAAATGTTTCGCGCATGATATAAGTAAATTACCGGCTCCACATGCAGGATCAATAACTTTGGCTCCCCTTTTTAACAATGGAGCTATAGTATCTGCTACTTTATCGGCAAGTACAGAACCTGTAAAAAATATTCCGGACTTTTTTCTAGTATTTAAAGGAACAAAACGCTGCAGAGCTAAAGATGTCTCCCCATTCGAGAAGTCCAATAAATGGATATCATTCATTTCATTAGGCTGAGATGAATCTATTTTAGAATATTTTGAAACAATATCTTCAATCTCATCCACAAATTTCGAAATATGAGAAACTGTATGCAAATTGTCATCTTCTTTATTAGTTGATACATTATCAAACATTCTCTTTCTCTATGTGTCTCTTTAACTCATAATCAGACTATTATATTATATCAGAAAAATATTTAAATTTACATACTCATAAAAATATTATGGAATAAAAAAGTAATACTTAAGTGGCCCCTCCGCAAAAGAAAGGAGATGGGGCATCAAAATTTATCTATGAGTAAAATGAATGAAAAACACTCGCCATAGCAGTTAATTCATCCAATTTCAGTTCACTATCAAATTCTAGCAGCTCGGTTTTGTATAGGGAGAAAAGGGAGTTGTACTCTTTCAGTTCGAATTCAATTTCTTTTTCGATATCTATTTTATATCTAAATAACCATAGTGCAAGTGTCCTCCTATTTGAATTAAACGTGTAAAACGGACCCAGACTTCCAGACCAATTAATTATACGGGATGGTCCAGATGTGCGATTAATTTCCCATAGACTTCGGAAACGGATGGGGAAATTTAGAGGCCATGTGCCAAACGGCCACACAAATAATTTGTGATTGAATGAGTACTTTATTTCTCTTTTATTAAATATCTATAATCACCATCTCTCCTGGTTACCATTTCCGCATCATATTGGGTCAATAAGAGCAAACATATTTTACGATTCCCGCCTACCAAATCGCGAAACTCCGCTACCGTAATGCCACCTTCTCGACGGGAGAGTTCTTTTACCAATTTTTCCCGGCAACTGTCTACGATACCGGCATGGATATAATCATCCTTTATGCGGTAAACTTCACCCTTTAAGGTAAGATTATACAAGATTTGCTTTAACTCTCTTTCAGTTAAATTTCTTTTTCCTGCCTGAATTTTTAGCTCACTTATTAAAGGAGTTTTCATTTTAAAGCTTTTTAAATAGTTTGAGAAGAAATTTAAATGAGCCTTTATCTTTTCATCTATTGCCCCTGCCCCGTCACCCAGCATCCAGGTCTTATCATTTTCCCTAAGCTTTCCATTTTGTCTATACTCCTCTAACACTTTTTTTATTACTTCTTCTCCGGAACTTCCTTTATCAATCCTTAAACTTCCCCTGATCTCATTGAATGTTGCCCCCCTATTTATTAGGGGATTTTGCTTGCGAAATTCTTTTACGGCTTCTATGATACCCTGGCGAATATGTTGCAGCCTATCCTTAGAAATGAGAATGATTTTGTCTTTTACTTTGTATTTCATAATATCTTTAGAGAGTTTTTTTTCTATACCTTCTTCAACTTCCCGGGGAGAGATGTTTAGACTAAAAGCAACTTCTTCTGAGGTTACAGCCTTGAAAAATTTCTTAACTTCGGAAGAAATGAGTTCCGGTAATTTGCCCCTGGCAATGGAGTTCATCTTTTTTATGAGTTTTTCCGGTCTCCTCCTGTGATGAAGAGGTGCAACATCGATGACTTCACCGCCGCCTAAAGTCAATTCACTGGAACTACTGCGGATAACAAACCGGTCGCCATGCCTTAAAACACAGGGCTCCGGCAGGTGAATTTGTACAAGTCCGCCTTCTCCGGCCCTCATTTTGTTTTTATCAATTAAATGGATCTTTGCCTGGTTTTCGTAAGTCCCGATATGAAAAATAACCTGGGACCAGATATCGAATCGGAAGCTGGTTTCGAAGAGTTCTAAGCGTGCATCTAACATTACCGTTTCTTTTAACATTTTATCGGAAATAATTTTCCCTTTTTTAAAGTCTGCTTTATCAAGACCCACAAGGTTAAGCGAAGCTCTGTCTCCTGCTTTTACTTCAGGAACTTCCTTGCCATGGCGTTCTAAACGGCGCACAGTAAGCTCTTTTTTCCCACCTGGAAGCAAATATACACTGTCTTTTACTTTTAAAAGTCCACTTAAAACAGACCCGGTTACCACCGTTCCGAATCCCGTGATGCTAAAAATCCTATCGATAAACATGCGAAAAATTCCCTGAGGTGATTTTTCTTCGATATTGTTGATGGTAGTGGAGATACCCTCTTTTAATTTTTCCAGGCCTTTTCCTGTTTTTACCGAGACTTCCACGATGGGAGAATTTTCCAGAAAAGTGCCGGTTATAAATTCTTTAATATAGGCTTTGGAAAGTTCTAATAATTCGGGTTCGTCGATAAGGTCGATTTTAGTCAGCGCAATAAGCCCGTGTTTTACACCTAAAATCTCCATGATCTGCAAGTGTTCTCGCGTCTGGGGCATTACACCACTGTCTGCCGCAATAACTAACAGGACAAAGTCTATCCCACTAGCTCCACCTACCATGGTATGTACAAAATCTTTATGACCGGGCACATCAATGATGCCGATGCTTTCTCCAGTCGGTAAATCTAAGTGGGCAAAACCCAAATTAATCGTTATACCTCTTCTTTTTTCTTCTTTATGTGTATCACAATCGATATTGGTCAGGGCCTTTATTAAGGCTGTTTTGCCATGATCGATGTGACCTGCTGTTCCCATTATGAGATGTTTCATTTTTCCACCTGTGAAGAAAGGATTTGTGAAATTGCAGCGGCTATATAGGGGAAATCTGCTTCTGATAGTGTTAATACATCAAATAGGATTTCTCCCTGGCGCAGGATACCCAGGATGGGGTAATCTAAGTCCAGGAGTTTGATAAACACGTTCTCGGCAAAGAGTGACCGCTCGTTTTGAGATTTGTGTTCACATGCCAACGAAACGGCAAAGCTGTTGAGTTCCAGGTTTGGCAACGTGCCTCCACCGCACTGTCCGGTGCTTTTTACCACCCTGGACGTAATGCCTGAGTCTGCAAGTTTACTTACGAATGCCTCAGCACTTTTTTTAAGGTCCTCTTCTGTTCGTTCCAACATAGAGAAGAGAGGGAGTGATTCTACCAGGGTGCGATCGTTAAGGTAACTGCGGATCACAGTAGATAAAGCAGATATAGTGAATTTTCCCACTCTTAGAGCCCTCATCATGGGTGCCGTTTTCAAGACAGAAACCCATTCTCTTTTGCCTGCAATAATACCCGACTGCGGCCCCCCAAGGAGTTTGTCCCCACTAAAAGTTACCAGGTCTACTCCTTGATGAAGGGATGTTCTGACATCAGGTTCTTCCAGGAGAGGTAGATTTTTCGGTTTTCTCAGCAGGCCGGAACCTATATCGTAAAGAACCGGGAGTTCTCTGGAGTGGGCCAGTTTCACCAATTCTTTAAGGGGAACCTCTTCGGTAAAACCTCCGATATAATAGTTGGATTTGTGAACTTTTAAGATTAAAGAAGTATTTTTATTTATTGCTTTTTCGTAGTCTGAGAGATGGGTTTTATTGGTCGTTCCCACGTCTACCATTTTCGCCCCGGATGCAGCCATTATATCCGGGATACGGAAGGAATCCCCGATCTCTATCAATTCACCCCTGGAGATAATAACTTCCCTGTTTTTAGCGAACGTATTTAGCGCTAAGATGATGCCTGCCGCATTATTATTCACCACCAATACATCTTCTGCTCCCGTAATAAATCTCAGCAGCGAAGCCACATGCTCATTCCTTTGCCCCCGGGATCCTTTTTTTAAATTAAATTCAAGATTTGAATAGCCCAGGATAATATCTTTCACTTCGTCAAGAACTTTTTTACCCATGGGTGCCCTGCCTAAGTTGGTGTGAAGCACAACACCCGTGGCGTTTATGACTCTTTTAAGAGAGGGGTGAGAAAAGGTGTTAACTTTTTCACAGACCATTTCAGCAATTTGCTCGATGCCAGTTGCTTCCTTGCCTTTTAGAATACCCTTTCTAACATCATCGATAACGTCTCGAATCATGTAAGTGACTAATTCATGCCCGTATCGTGAAATCAATTCTATAATATTGTTTTGCTTTAGAACCGTGTCCACTCCCGGTAAATCTCTTCGTTGGTTACTATTTTTTTTATCTTTCATAACGTCATTAATGCTTAAGCCGATGCTTTAAAAATTACCTCCGGCGGTCAGGGGCGATTTGCGGTAAAAATTATTGGTATTTGACTTTGTTTTTCGACAGGTGGCAGAGAGGGCAGGAATCGAACCTGCCACACACGGTTTTATCCGCCTGCTGCTGGTTTTGAAGACCAGTTGGGCCACCAGACCCGTCCTCTCTTTGCCGCGCTGCGGGCTTGCTTTTGTCGCCATAAGTATTTATTATAAACAAAATACGAGTCAATTTCAATGAAATATATTTTTTTAAGGTCGGTGGGGGCTTATGGAGTTACTTCTACTCCTTCTCCCGCTACAACTTCTCCTACTATCCGGAAGAGATGTTTACCCCGGTTAGATTGATTAGCCAGGGATTGCCAACTATCCTTTGAGATTGCAGCAAGAAGCCCACCCGACGTTTCCGGGGTAAAAAGTGCCATCTTCATTTCATCTGAGAGACTGGTATCAAAAACCACATGTTTCTTATAATATCGCTCATTGTTGCAGGCCCCACCCGGGAAGAAGCGTTTTTTTGCATAATCAAGTGCTCCCTCAATGAATGGCAGCTTGCTAAAAGATAGTTGCATTCGCACGCTGCTTTTTTGAGCCATTTCACAACTGTGACCTAATAGGGAAAATCCGGTTATATCGGTACAGGCAGAAACATCAACTTGCCGGATTACGCGGGAGGTTTCTTTGTTGAGAGCCATCATACTTCTAACGGCTTTTCTCATGTGTAAAGATTCTGCCGCCCCTTTTTTTAGAGCAGTTGTAATCAGGCCTACTCCCAATGGCTTGGTTAGCACCAATATATCACCAACTCGCGCTCCGGCCCTGGTTAATAACCGTTCCGGGTGTACCTGGCCGAGAACGGAAAGCCCGTACTTCGGTTCTTCATCGATAATGGTATGTCCGCCTGCCAGGACACCGCCAGCTTCAGCGACTTTCTCTGCGCCGCCACGCAGGATTTCGGAAATCATCTGCTCTGGCAGTTGGGGGGGAAAGCCACAGACATTAAGAGCCAGTACAACTTCTCCACCCATCGCGTATACATCACTCATGGCATTTGCTGCGGCAATGGCACCAAACTCGTAAGGATCGTCTACAATAGGAGTAAAGAAATCTATAGTCTGGATGATGGCTATTTCGTTATTAACTTTGTAGACAGCCGCATCATCCCCGCTGTCAAGACCTACCATCAACTCGGGGAAGTTTTGGCCTTGAAAAATATTATGTAAAGGACGCAGTACCTGCGCCAGGGCCCCAGGGCCCATTTTGGCAGCTCAGCCAGCCGCACTGCACAAGGTTGTCAAGCGGATGGTTTTATCATCATCAGACATACTTCTTTACCTCCATAAAGTATTAGGAAGGTTATATATAGCATAAATACCTGGATTTTTCAATTATTGACAAAGAATTACCAGGTATGATATAAGAGTATTAAATGATGAAAGAAAAAATTAAAATAAAAGAGTTCAGGTCAGGAAAAACGACGGGAAAAAATGATTTTGTGGTGGTCGAGAAGAATATAAAGATGGAAATGAATGGAGAAATCCGGATTTCTCTCTCTATCTCTCCCTGTGAATTGAGGGAGTTCACTTACGGTTTTCTATTTTCTTTAGGATTGATCACCTCAGAGAATGATGTAAAAAAGCTGTATATTGGTAAAAAGAAAATTGTCGTTACCCTGAAACAAAGAAGAAACATGGGAGAGATCCTTTGCTTAGGTTCCAGTGGAGGCAGGCATATAGATTTTACGGCAGATATAGAGAAAAAGCCCTTCCAGGTGAAGTTAATCCCCGATTTTGAAAAATTGTTCCCATTGTTCGAAGAATTTGCAGGTCAATCGATTATTTTTGCCGAGACCGGCGGTGTACACTCTGCCGCCATTAGCGATGGCCATTCCATCAATTTTTTTGCAGAAGATATTGGCAGGCACAATGCCGTGGATAAGGTAATCGGGAAAGCCTTCCTGGAAAAGATCGATTTTTCTGCCTATTTTCTTTTGCTTAGCGGCAGGATTTCTAGCGAGATGGTTAAAAAGAGTTTCAATGCCGGACTAAGCACCATTGTATCCCGGGCTGCCCCAACCTCCCTGGCCATTGAAGGAGCAAAAGAAAAAAACATGTCTATTTTCGGCTTTTTGCGCGGGAAACGTTTTAATATATATACATAAAAAAAATTTTTTTTTTAACGTTTTTCTTGACACGGCAAGATGTATATACTAAAATATGGAGTAATGGACGTTTTTCATAAAGATATTCAATAAACATGGGATCACATTATGAAAAAAAGCAAAAGTAAGGATGTGCTGTCACTACTGTATGGACGGAAGGAGCTTAATGACTCTTATGTTAGCTTCCAGATTGCCCTTTCGGAAATTACTGAGAAGTATAAAGATATCTACAAACCACTGGAGATTGCTTTCCCGGGAGAAGAGGCCATACGCAGTAAGTTTGCCGATGGATTTCCTTTAGTCAATTTTATTCCGATTTCTCTTCCCTTAAGAAGTTTCACCCGGTGTTTCCAGGATATCATCTCTGTTTTTCAGACCTACAAGGTTTGCTCTCGGAAGGATTCCGCATGGGTAAAAAAGCAGGCGAACGATCGGTTTATCAAAGCGATCACAGAAGCTATTTTTTCTTTCGATTTAGATGCCATACAGGAATTGTCGAAACCAACGCCATTTGATGGACCCACTCTTATCCTGATCAGTCAGGAACTTATCAAACCATTTTTTCATTTTTTGGCCAGCCAGGCTGCAAATGCGGTTTCCTTTGAACATTGGTTGGAAGGTTATTGCCCCATATGCGGTGATACACCAAGCTTTGCTAGGTTCAGCAGCGAAGAAGAGGGGAAACGCTATTTATGGTGTATAACGTGTGATGTCGAATGGGGATTTCAACGGCTTTGCTGTCCATCCTGTAAAAATAATGACCACACTAAACTGAGATTTTTAACCACCGATTTCCGGGAAGAATTACGAATTGATGTATGTGAGAAATGCAAGGGATATATTAAGACAATCGATGAGAGAAAAACAGGACACGAAGAGGCGACGATATTTCTCAAGGAAAATGTAGCTTCTGTATACTTAGATATGATGGCCGAGGCGAAGGGCTATATGAAACATTTACCGACCTTCCAGGATGCGAAGATCACATTCCATAATGATCAAGAGTAATAAATAATTATAAATTCCAACGAAGGAGGTTGTATGCGATATACAAGAAGAAATTTTCTCAAAATTTGCGGAGGTGTAACCGCAGGGACTCTGCTGACTCCCCTCGGTGACCTTTTAGGGCCTTCCACAGCTTTTGCAAAAACCCTTAAAACCAAATGGGGCGTCGAGTCTACCACTATATGTCCCTACTGCGGTGTAGGCTGCGGACTCATTGTAACAGCCTACAAGGGTCGCGTGACAAATACTGAAGGAGATCCCGATCACCCAATCAATGAAGGAACTCTCTGTAGTAAAGGAAATGCGCTGTTTCAAGTGGCCAATAATCCGCGTCGCTTAAGAACTGTCCAGTATAGGGCTCCCGGCTCAAACCAGTGGGAAGAGAAGAGCTGGGGATGGGCTATCGAAAAAATTGCCCAGAATATTAAGCAAACGCGGGATAAAACCTTCAAGGCAAAGGAAGACGGCAAAGTTGTCAACAGGGCAGAAGGTATTGCTGTGCTGGGCGGAGCTGCTTTAGACAGCGAGGAATGCTATCTGCTCTCCAAGTTTTCCAGGGGTCTGGGTGTCGTATATTTAGAACACCAGGCGCGAATATGACACTCTTCCACAGTCGCCAGTTTGGCGGAAACATTTGGAAGAGGGGCGATGACCAATCACTGGATCGATATCGGTAATAGTGATTGCATATTGATAATCGGCTCCAATGCCGCAGAAAATCACCCGATTTCTTTTAAGTGGGTCACCCGCGCCAAGGAGAAAGGTGCAAAGGTAATCAGCGTGGACCCCCGGTTTACCCGGACATCCTCGAAAGCCGATCTCTATTCGCAGATGCGGTCCGGTACAGACATTGCTTTTATTGGCGGTATTATTAACTACTGCCTGCAGAATGAGCTATACCACAAAGAATACGTGGTGGAATACACCAATGCATCGTTCTTAATTGATCCCAAATTTGAGTTCAATGACGGACTCTTTTCCGGTTATGATGCGGCTAACCGGAAGTATGATAAATCCACCTGGACGTATCAATTGGACGGGAAAGGTAATCCCAAACAAGACAAGACACTCAAGGACCCGAACTGTGTATTCCAGTTGATGAAAAAGCATTTCAATCGGTACACAGTGGAGAAGGCGTGTGCCATTACCGGTGCCAATAAAGATGATTACCTGGAAATAGCCAAAACATATTGTGCAACCGGGATGCCCGGTAAATCCGGTACCATCATGTATGCAATGGGAACCACCCAACATACTCACGGTACACAGAACATCCGCAGTTATGCGATCTTGCAGTTGCTGCTGGGGAATATCGGTGTGACCGGTGGCGGTATTAACGCGCTGAGAGGAGAATCCAATGTACAGGGATCGACCGACCATTGTCTCCTTTTCCACATTTTGCCCGGCTACTTGAAGACCCCGAACGTTAATCATCAAACCTACAAGACGTACCTTGACGCCGTCACCCCTAAAACAAACGATCCCATGAGTGCCAATTGGTGGGGCAATTATGCCAAATACAGTACGAGCCTTTTGAAAGCCTGGTACGGCGATAAAGCAACCAAGGACAATGAGTTTGCTTACCCGTATCTTCCCAAGATTTCGGGCAACTACTCTCATATCGCACTTTTCGAAGCCATGTACAATGGATCGATCAAAGGTGCAATGTTGTTCGGGCAGAATCCCGCAGTAGGTGGTCCCAATGCCGAAAAAGAGAGGAAAGCCCTGGAAAATCTCGATTGGATGGTCGCTATCGACTTGTGGGAAACAGATACCTCGGTATTCTGGAAACGCCCCGGTGTCGATCCCGGCAAGATCAAAACAGAGGTGTTCCTGCTGCCGGCATGCTCATCTGTTGAGAAGGAAGGTTCCGTAGTGAACAGCGGCCGTTGGAGTCAATGGCGCTATGCGGCTGTCAAACCCCTCGGACAATCGAAATCAGACCTTGCGATTATTAATGATTTGTGCAAGGCAGTGAAACGTGAATATGCCATGGGCGGCAAATTCCCGGATCCTATCCGTGACTTAAAATGGAACTATCCTGTAGACGAAAATCATGAACCCGACGTACATGCCGTGGCCAAAGAGATCAACGGCTATTTCCTCAAGGATGTAACCATCAAAGGGAAAAACTTTAAAGCAGGCACTCTCGTGCCCAGTTTTGCTTACTTGATGGATGACGGTTCCACTACTTCCGGGAACTGGCTCTACTGCGCCAGTTATACCGAGGCCGGTAATATGGCTGCCCGAAGAAGTCGTAAGCCTGATAAATTTAATGTCGGCTTATACCCGGAATGGTCGTGGTGCTGGCCCGTGAATAGACGTATTATTTACAACCGGGCATCCGTTGATCCCAAAGGTGTACCCTGGGATAAAGAGCATCCGGTTATTGCCTGGAATGCCGCCACCAAGAAGTGGGAAGGTGACGTACCTGACGGCGGATGGGCTCCCGGTACAAAATACCCGTTTATCATGAAACCGGAAGGTCATGCCCGGCTTTTTGGGGCCGGACGAGTAGACGGACCATTCCCGGAGCATTACGAACCACTTGAGAGCCCGGTGAAGAACTTGCTCAGCAAACAGCAAAATAACCCGGCAATCAAGATCTGGGAACCCGATAAAATCGGCACCTCAAAGAAATATCCCATTGTCGGTACCACATACCGTGTCACTGAGCACTGGCAAGCAGGTGCGATGACCAGGAACCTTCCCTGGCTGGTTGAGCTTGTTCCCGATGCATTTGTTGAGATGAGTGAAGCACTGGCAAAAAAAAGAGGAATCAAAAACGGCGATAAGGTAGAAATCTCCACCAAACGTGGTAAGATGAACGCATATGCTGTTGTGACCAAACGAGTGAAACCCTATAAGATTGGGAATAAGACGGTTCACCTTATTGGTGTAGTCTGGCATTTCGGTTATAATGGATTAGCAACAGGTGGAAGCGCCAATGTCTTAACGCCTCATGTCGGTGACGCCAATACCATGATTCCCGAATACAAAGCTTTCTTGTGTAACATAAAGAAGGCTTGAGGATAGGGGAGGAATACCATGAGTAAAAAAGGATATTTATACGACGGTACCAAGTGTATAGCTTGCCGCGGCTGCCAGGTTGCGTGCAAGCAGTGGAATCAACTCCCGGCGGAAAAAACCACATTTTTTGCTGAAAGCGGAGGCTATCAAAATCCACCGGCTTTGACCATGCAGACATGGAACTTAATCGAGTTCAAAGAGAAAGAAGAGAAAGGCAAGATGGCATGGCTGTTCCGAAGACGGGGCTGTAACCACTGCACCAATGCTGCATGTATCGAGGCATGTCCTGTGGAACCCGTAAAGGCCATGACGAGGCATCCCAAATACGGTACGGTATATGTCAACCAGGACCTCTGCATCGGATGCGGTTCGTGCGCAGAAGCCTGCCCTTTTAATATCCCATATGTGGATGAAAAACTTGAAAAATCGTTCAAGTGTTGGGCCTGCATTGACCGGGTGGACAACGGTAAGGTGACAGCCTGCGCCAACACCTGCCCCACCGGTGCAATCGAATACGGTTCACGGGATAAGCTGGTGAAAAAGGCAAAAGCCAGGCTGCAAAACCTGGAAGCGAAAGGTGTGAAAGCCTTTATTTATGGCCTTAAAGAACTCGACGGTCTTGGCATGACATATATTCTTCCCGGCGAGATCAAAGACTACAACCTGCCTGAGAATCCTCAAGTTAACGCTTATCTCAAGGATGTAGAGAAGTTGATTAAACCCTATAAAGATCGAGGGAAGTTGACCGCCAACGTAGTCAAAACAGCCTGGAACCACGTTAAAAAGAAATACAATATCGCCTGACCCAAACAGTATAGAATAATAAAAGGCGGCCGGGAACCGACCGTCTTTTATTACAAACTGTTTTGTCATGTCTGAAAGATGAGAACCTCATGTTGAGTAGGGAGTAGTATCGTTTTGATTTATAAAGATGAAAAGAAGTTTGAAAAATCAAACAAAGTATTGACTCTAAAAAAAAAGAGAAGGAGAATATTGATATGAAAGTAAAAAGCTTGTTAATGTGTTGTATAGGATGTTTGTTTTTGTGCATGATTCCTTTCACAACCTATGGCATCGAGTTAACTGACAATTTCAATTTTTATGGATTTGTAAAGCTTGACATGCACTACCAGGATGGCGGCATGAACAGTTTCCTGGCACCGCGTTATGCAAAACCCGGGGATGGAAATCTTGCCTTTACGGCAATGAATTCTCGTTTTGGGTTTAAATGGAAAGGAAAAGAAATCGGTAAAGGATGGAAGATTGCCGCTCAATTGGAATGGGACCTTTTCGACACCAGCGCCAATCAAATGAAATTCAGGACCCGTCATGCTAACTTTACACTGACCAACAAAAACTCTACGTTCTTATTCGGCCAGTTCTGGGATGTTTTTGCTCCTCTTGGACCTACCACCCTCATGACCAATGGGTATTTCTGGCAAGTTGGAAATGTGGGATTCCGGAGAGCACAGATTCGTTATACATACTCTTCAAAGAGTGTCAATTTTGCAGTCAGTGCGAATGATCCCACCAGCGCCGGAGCCAGAGCAACTAAAATGCCGATTTTAGAATCAAGACTTGGTCTAACCCTGGGAGCAAAAGGGCAGATTAAGGTCGGTGTGTCCGGGGCGTATGGAAAAGAAAAGAATTCCGGTCCCGTGTATGAAGATGATGTCAATATTATGGGTGTGTGCCTTGACTGGCATATTCCCTTTGGTTCATTGGCCTTAATAGGTGAGTACACCTTTGGAGAAAATTTAAAAAATTTCCTTTCCCGCGCTGATGTATATGAAAACGCAGTCGCCCGGGAGTTCGAGGCTAAAAAAGTAAATTCTTTCTGGGGCCAGCTTCTTTATAAAGCGAAAAAGTATCATTTATGGGTGGGATATTCTTTTGAGAATCTCACCGAAGATGAACAAATGAGTGCCGGAGAGTTACAGGATGCCAGTTGTATATTTGCCGGTATTAAATTAATAGCCGGCGGCGGTGTTTCAATTGGCCTGGAATATGCAAACTTCCTTAGTAAAAATTTCCAGGTTTCGGAGGATTACAAGACAAACCAGATCATATTCAGCTTTATTTATGGTTTTTAAGAAGTTACTTGTAACCGATCACAGTTGTATAATGTAACAGCGCATATTTAAGGCGAGAGGTAAAGGGAAAAGCCCTTTATCTTTCGCCTGTCTCCCTATATAAAATGGATACGTATAGAAAGAAATATAAGTGCGATTATTTGGGAGTTCGCGGCATATAGGGGCATGGGCCGGAGTGTAGAGATGGTAGGCTCAGTAGGGGATTTTTTGTATAATATCCTGGGGAAGAGAAAGAAATAAAAAAGACCCAAAAGGCTCTAGAAAAAGCCTTTTGGGTCGTTTTTGTCAGTCGTTTATACGCAGTAAGGGTTAAATTGAATCGGAAGTTTCAATATTGAGTGCGGAATTGTACTCGAGAGTGGCGTGGGTCACATTGGTTACAGTGATGGTAAAGGTGCCGTTGCCCCATTTCCATCCACTGTTAAAGGTAACCTGTCCACTGGCGTTGGTGGCGCCGCTGGCGCTGCCGGTGGCTTTACCACTCCACTGGACATAAACCGTGGCATTGGGTACTACCAGGCCATCGGTGTCTTTGATGGTAATGGTGGCTTCAGCGCGATAAAACCACCAGAACTGGAATTTTTGCATAGAGATATCGAATACAAAAATTTCAGGCTCCTGGGATGGGTCTGTAACTGTTATATAATTGGTTTTAATTTCGTCGTCAGACCCGGCGGCATTGGTGGCGGTTAAAGTTACGGTGTAAGTTCCGGGATTGGTATAGATGTGGGAAGGATCCTGGATATCGGAGGTGCCGGTATCTCCGAAATCCCATGACCACGACGTGGGATCATTGGAGGATAAATCGGTGAAATTCACGGTTAACGGGGCTGGGCCGTTGGTGGGTGAACCGGTAAAAGCAGCAACAGGAGCTCCCCCGGGACAGGTGACAGTAATACCCACAACTGCAAAGGCATCGGCTACATCCTGACAGTTATATCCATAATCCAGAGCTGCATCAATGGCTCCTTCCGCACCCTGCTGGAAATTGGTGCTGGGCGTCCAGTAATCCTGGTTCGCTTTTACAAAAATATCAAAGGACTTTTGTGTATTCCAACCCGAAGAGGTGGCGACTAAATAAAACACCTTGTTAAAAATCCCACTGCTGTAATGAACATTCATGCCGCTGTAATAATCGTCAACATGATCGATAGAACGACCATCCAATGGCGGATCATACAAGTACCTCAAGGCACCGTCTGGGTCTTTAAAGATATCATAACCACACATAAAATCATTGGTCCCCCTCATGTAATACTTAGCCGCTTCCCCTGCCATGTCTGAGAAGGATTCATTAATACCACCTGATTGACCGGAATAAATTAAATCGGAATTATAATCGGTAAAACCATGACTCACTTCGTGGGCAACAACGTCTAAAGCTACCAATGGATAAAAGGTGGTATAACCATCTCCAAAGGTCATGGTGGAACCATCCCAGAAGGCATTTTCGTAATTGGTACTATAATGACACCTTAAGGTGAGCTGGAACGGAAGTACCGGAACGCCATACCAGTCCATATACGTATCGAAAACCACCTGGCCGAAATATTGGGCGTCATTCAGGGGACAATAGGCCCCGTTGATTTGCTCGTGGGTGTTTTCGTAACAGGTGTAGGAATATGCAGTCGAACCACTGGTACCATGGTTTAAATCAACGGTTTTGACGTCAGTGCAATTCATGGTACACGTGCTGCCGTTGGCAGTGACGCAAAAAGGATCATAATCAGTGCCATAATAATAATAACCAACTTTTTGGTTACCACCCGGACCGACTCCATTAGCGTATCTCAGCATATCATATGAGGCAATGATTTTACCATTTTTAGCATCGATAAAGAAAATCGGCTGCGACGGATTACCTTTTTCATTATCGGCAAAAAAGGAAACCACGTAGCAAAGACGGGCCTTATTACTCTTCTTATGAAAGTAAACATAGGTCCCATACTCTTCATTTCTGAAGTGCCAGGTGGCTCCGGCATTTTGTGCTTTATGATTTTCCTGCATTTGCCTTAACGCACCCAGTGCATCCAATTTTCCGGGAATGGAGCCGACGTCATTGGAAGCGTCTTGAACCACAGTACCGTGCAGTTTGATCACCTTCTTGTTGGAGCGGTCCTTGCTTATAACGGTTTGAATACCCCAAACCGGGATTCCCTTAACTGTTTGTTGATAACGGTAATGGATTTCCCCGTTGAAATCCGTTCGCTGTCGAATCAATACGAATTCTTCATCTTCTGTTAGGCCAAAAGCGTTAACAATTTTGAACCCGTTTTCATTCAGTTTCCCGATAAATCCTTTTGCATTTGATTTGTAAATCTTAACTTCTTTTGCTGCCCATGAGCTGGTTGCCATAAAGCAGCATAAAACGAATACTACCGTAAAAATAAACATTTTACGTTTCATACTCATTTGTGATACCTCCTATTTTTTTAAATTTTTTGTGCGAAACTAAAAAGACCCAAAACTCAGTTTTGATTCATGAGTCGAGATGATACCAAGGTTGAATTTTTATAGTAATAAAAAGAAAAAAAAATGTAAATACAACTAAAGTTGTAAATTTGGGTGGAAAATGAAAAAAAAAATTGTACAACTAAAGTTGTATATTTTAAATTTTGGTTGTACATTGTAATTACAGAAGATAATACACCAGCGAAAACAGGAGCAATAGCAACCGCAAAATTGGATATTTGAATGTCTGTATTGCCAAATCCATAAGCTATGAAAACCAGTTGGGAATAAATATAGGTTGTCAAATCTAATCGTTATTATAAGTTGTTCCATGTGTTAACTTTGCAGATTTCAGTAATCAGTATCGAATACTGTCAGATTCCACTACCTTTAAAAAGTCATATTCCAAAGATTCAGGTTCGATAACATCAACGAGATATACGGATTTACATGTGAGATTTTCTCTTTTCGCCAGTTGTTTTGCCTTTTGCATTCCCTTCTGTCCTGCCTCATCGCCATCAAGCATAAGGATATAAGGTCTATCGAGTTGTTTCAAGATTTCGAGTTGATATTGAGAGATCGAATTGCCCATGAGAGCGACAGCATCAAAACCGAGCTTGAGGAGGTGGAGGCAATCGAAGAATCCTTCCACGATAAAAACAGGCCTGGGAGAGGTGGGCAGGATGTTTTGAACATTGAAGAGATGTTTTGATTTATTAAAATGCCTGGGGAAGAGATATTTAGGAGAGGTATGGGGATCGATAGCTCTGCCGCAATAGGCAACCAATTTTTTATTTTTGTCGATGATGGGAATGGCGATTCTATTCTTCATGAGTCCCTCATGAGAATACCCGATTTGGAAATACCTTGCCACTTTCTCATCGATACCTCTTTGACAAAGGTAAG
>Ga0180438_10000619_pt1 | contig 66863 bp, 56 predicted proteins | sample SS_ome_12_FD_132455 | JGI IMG/M metagenome (GOLD analysis project Ga0180438, IMG submission 132455) | Hypersaline lake sediment archaeal communities from the Salton Sea, California, USA - SS_3_D_2 metaG | ecosystem: Environmental > Aquatic > Non-marine Saline and Alkaline > Hypersaline >...
AAGAAGATAAACCACAATTATTTCCATGTTTAATATATCACCGATATTAGTCTGCATCTTGCTCATCCACCCTACTTACAATGATAGAAGCATTATGACCACCAAATCCGAAGGAATTAGATAAAATGTGGGTTACTTCCACTTTCCGAGCGGTATTCGGCACATAGTCGAGATCGCATTCCGGATCAGGAGTCTCATAATTGATTGTTGGGGGAAGGATTTGGTCCTGCAATATTTTTGTGCAAATCATGGCTTCAAGAGCCCCGGATGCGCCCAATAAATGCCCGGTCATTGATTTGGTAGATGAGATTGGCACTTGATACGCGCCTTCCCCAAAAACGGTTTTTATGGCAGCCGTTTCACTTTTATCATTGAGAAACGTGCTTGTACCATGGGCGTTGATATAATCGATGTCTTCAAATCCTAGTCCTGCGTCATCTAAACAAGCTTGCATACAGATCGCTGCGCCCGCTCCATTTATTGCGGGCGCCGATATATGAAACGCGTCATTTGTTGTGCCATACCCTCTGACCTCCGCCAGAATCGGCACACCTCTATTCAAAGCATGTTTGTATTCTTCCAGAACAAGAACGGCAGAACCTTCACCCATTACAAAACCATCCCGGTTCAGATCAAAAGGTCTCGAGGCAGCTTGAGGGTCATCATTGCGAGTCGATAAAGCGCCCATAACATTCAGGCCAGCCATCGCAATAGGAATAATCGCGGCTTCACTTCCACCAGCGATCATCACATCCGCATCATCCCGGAGAATAATCTCCTTAGCCTCTCCGATTGCATTTGTTCCAGTCGCGCATGCGGTAACAACAGCCATGTTTGGCCCCCGAACGCCAAAATGGATGGCGATTGATCCTGCGCCTGTGTCGGGCAGCATCATCGGAATCAGAAAAGGACTTACACGCATTGGTCCACGGTCGTTAAATACCGACATCTGATTATCAAGAGTTTCCATCCCGCCGATTCCTGAACCCAGCACAACCCCTATCCGATCCCGATTATCTTCTTTTATCTCCAACCGAGCATTTTCGACAGCTTGAATGGCAGAAGCTAACGCATATTGTGCATAACGATCCAGCCTGCGAGCTTCCTTTTGTCCGAACAATTTATCCCCATTGAATCCTTTCACTTCTGCTGCAAATCTTGTCCGGTACTCTGCTGGATCAAAGTGGGTAATTTCACCCACACCTGAATTGCCAGCCAATATATTCTTCCAGGTTGTATCCACATCATTTCCAACTGGTGAAATGCATCCAAGGCCCGTAATAACTACTCTTCTACCCATCATTTTCTCCTTTGGAGACTATTACAATGTACTTCGTCATATTTAAACACCGCCAACTCAAATTAGATACTCTGATATTCAATATTGCTCTAAAATAAACTTTAGGGAATGGATCCGTTTTGCAAAATCATTCTTCTACTTTTTTGCAGGAATGGTCCCCGATTTCGTTCTAATTGACTGGTTCACCTGGCGAACATGTAACCGATCATGAGACGCAATAATGCTCACCATCTCCGTAAGATTGGTTGGTCCAAAAATGGCGTGCCGCGCAGGGGACATCCAATCCTCATGTGTTAAATTTTCAAGGATATCCAGGAGTTCTAAACGCGTTGCAATAAATTCTTCTAAAGCAAATTTTCCATTCTGTTCGTTATATTTCCGTTCTTTTGCCCACCTGTCAGTATCGATCCCGGATATAAAGGGGTTATCTTTTTTTCTTATTTGGTTTATGCGAATTAGATTCACTTCTCGGTCGACATCTCGCAAATGACAGATAATCTCGGTCATACTCCATTCATTTTTTCCTGGTTGTGATTTCCAATCCGACGGCAAAAGATCCCTGCAGAATGTATCAAGCGCTGCCGGAGTGGATCGTAATATCGCTAAAAAAGAATCAGGCGTGGCGAAATCCGGCACCAGTTTTTCAGGCGTAATATTTTCTAACCAATCCAATAACTCGGATAATTTTCCCCCAGGTGAAGAAAACCTTTTATCCTTGAAATCTCCATCCCGATGTGGATTTACCCAAAATGTTGCCAGACCGAGTCTACGAGCCGCATCGATATCTCTCTCAAGATCATCGCCCACCACAACGATCGGTCCAGCAGGCCATCCCATTTGAGCCAGCACTTCAGCAAAATAAGCCGGATTGGGTTTGGTAAAGTGGAATTCTTCAAATGAAGATATAAGTTCGTATCGATAATTCGATGGTGATAAATCTGCCCAAGTTAACCTTTGTTCTATTGCAGTAATTGGGAAAAGAGGGTTTGTCGAAATGGTTACATTAAAGCCTCGTTCTAACGCCTGGTTTACAAGCTGTACCGCCTCTGGTTTTGGTTCTGTTAATCGCTTTAGATTTGGAAAAACACTTGAGTAGAATTTTTCTGCGTATGCAAAATACTCATCCTTATCAATCCCAAGCGGCGGGAAAAATGATGATTCAAAAACTTCGAGAAGTGTACAATCCGGCTGTCGGTTTAAAAACATATCCCTGGTTGAATTTAGCAGCGCTTTTACAAACCGGTCCGGTTCGACGATCGGAGCCACGGTTTGAGAAAACGCATCCAGGTAATACGGCAGAAATTCGTCGAAATCATTTTTAAGAAGCGTATCATCAAGATCAAGCAGAAAATTTACCGTCACTTCGCCCCCTCCGTAAAAACTTCGGGCAGAGTATGACATTCTCCACATCCGATATGCGGATCAAAACCTTCACGAAGGGTTTTCGTGCAGTAGGATTTCACTTTGACTCTTTTTTTCCCAATTGGAAAAGGACGCGTCAGGCGTGGTTCTAAGACCATATGAGTACAAGCATTTGCAAGCAAGAACTCTGGAACCGGACAAGTATAACAATAATCCGGTTTCCATTCTATTTCTGGTGAAGTTGTTTGGAGCAGCCTGCACTCTTCTACGCTTCGGCCGCGAAAATAATCTCCATAAAAATACCGGCATTCTTTGCCGGCTGGTGTTAACATATCATCTCCGGTTTTTTAAAATTTTTTTGTTGAGTACAACTTGACCTAAGATCCAGCAATATCTAAACTCTTGTGATGTAGTTGCCATTTTCGGTGTTTACACGGATCACATCCCCAGACTCAATAAAATTGGGGACCTGTACTTGCAATCCCGTTTCCGTGGTGACTTTTTTAGTCACACCCGTAGCAGTATCCCCTCGTATCCCAACTCCAGCCTCGACAACTTCCAAATCGACTGTAATTGGCAGTTCCACGTCCAGCGCTTCACCTTCATAAAGTGTTAGTTTAACTTCGAGCCCTTCTTTAATATATTTGGCAGATTCCCCGATTACTTCAGCGGAAATCGCTGGCTGTTCATAAGTTTCCGTGTCCATAAAATGATAACTAACCCCATCATTATATAGATATTGTACATTATGATAATCGAGGTTTACATCATTAACTCGATCGCCAGATTGGAAAGTCGGTTCTGTTATCGCCCCGGTGCGCATGTTCATAATTTTTACGCGTATAGTTGCCTTCCCGCGGCCAGGCTTATGGTGCTGGTATTCCAATACTTTATATAAATTTCCATCCACCTCATATGTTACACCCTTTCGTAATTCATTGACGTCCTTCATAATTTCTTCCTTTTAGAAATATGCATTATCCACAAAATATAATGATATTTGAAAATAAAATATTTTAATTTTTGTTGCTGCGGTTTTTAAATTCAAAAAATTAAAACGTGAAACGTAAAATCACGTCTCACGTTATCGAACATGACCAGCCAGAATTATAGCCTGTGGGTTTTGGACTGGCAAGGGTCTTGCTTTCATGAAAATTTGATTAACCACCCCAAAATTACCCAGTCCCGATTATAATTTCAACCAAATATTTTAGTTGGCGATCAAAGTGAAAAATATAATTATTATCATTCTGGGTTTTCTTCTCCACATAATTCCTGCTCACACCGGACAAGTCTTTGCTCAGGAGCAGCAGCCTGATGGTCCTTTGTATATTGTCCAGGAAGGAGATTCACTTTGGGATATTGCCTTTCGGTTTGGGATATCACTGGATTCACTTGCCAACTCAAATGGGATAACGGACGCCGGTCAACTTTCTATCGGTGATGAACTGGTAATTCCCGGAATGGAAGGTATCAAAGGCTTTCTTACAACAGCCAATGTCTCCTATGGGGAAACGCTGCGCAGTCTGAGCCGCAAACACCAAATACCTGAAGAAATGCTGATGAAACTCAACCGACTAACGACATCATATGAACTATATGTCGACAGGTCACTGGTGATACTTGAACCAAAAATAAATGAAGGATACTTGAATAGAGAATCATTAAACCCCGGTCAGTCGTTGTTTGAAAAAGCTGTTTCGCAAAATATTAATCCATGGAGCTATATCTTTGATAACAACCTGTCGGATACCTGGAATGTTTTACCCGGAGATGTACTGCGTATGGTCTCCGCCAAAGAAGATGGCTCCGTAAATATTTCAACGATAGTGTCAGAGCCCAGTGCATTTCCTGGAACGATCGCAGAGATTTTCATCCAACCACTGCCAGTCGTGCAAGGAAAAACAGAGGTAATTAGAATCAACAGCGATATTGATCTGGAGATTAATGGCTCACTATTAGAACAGGAACTGGTTTTCTTTCAAGAACAAGGTGGCGAATATATCGGCATTCAAGGTATACATGCAATGGCACAGCCTGGGACATACCCATTAAAACTGCAGATTTCATCCAGTGGATCAAATAATGGCAGTACGAGTTTTTCGTTCTCCCAACCCATATACGTAAAAAGCGGCGGATATGCTTTTGACCCCGTGCTGGAAGTCTCCCCCGAAACGATAGATCCAGCTGTTACTCGTCCAGAAGATGCACAGTGGGCAGCCTTATTTGCTCCAATCACTGTCGAAAAGCTTTGGGATGGACCTTTCGGGAGTCCTGCACCACCAGATTTTGCAGATTGTTGGCCATCATTATTTGGTAATCGCCGGTCTTATAATGGCAGTCCTTATGAATATTTCCATACTGGATTGGATTTTTGCGGCGGGATTGGCACACAAATCTTTGCGCCTGCCGCAGGTCAGGTAGTATTTGCAGGTCCTTTAACAGTCCGGGGCAACGCAACCGTAATTAATCACGGTTGGGGGGTTTACTCCGCATATATGCACCAATCAGAAATTCTAGTAAATATTGGAGAAGAAGTTGAGCCGGGTCAGATTATCGGATTGGTTGGAGGTACAGGACGCGTTACCGGCCCACATCTTCATTGGGAGATATGGGCCGGCAGTATACAGGTTGATCCAATGGATTGGCTTGAAAATGCTTATCCGGATTTGGACGATCAGACCCCGCAAGAAACTTCGTAAATATATTACTCTTCTTTGTCAGAATTTGTCTGGCTCTCCTCCATACTTTTATAAAATTCATCGATTACTTCCTGCGCACTATTTATTTTACTTTTTGGTACTAATATCTGCGTTTCTCCTAGAGATCCGATTGTTAAACCTATTGCTCGACCAGCGCCTTCTTGTGAGAGAATAACGGGAATACCTTTGGCTTCTAACATACCGCGGATAATTTCCGCGTCGATAGATCCGGAAATTTCGTCCAAAACCTCCCATTGTTCTTCAGCCATTTTTTCCTCCAATCAACTAAGATTTGGCGTAATTATTGAAATTCTCATAGAGTATAATATTAGATGGCTTTCAGCGCAAACCCAAATATCTTCAGCTGATCGTGCCGCACAATATTTCTATTCACTGCTTCGAGGGAACTCATGGTTACAGTAACTCTCTCAATTCGAGATGATTATTGGGAAACTTTTCGCCTTCAAGACGAAGATAACGAAATCATTTACAACCACTTGCTCGAATTGGAAACACCTCTTACAACACAAGAACTGATTGTTGAATTAATTGATGCGCGTATTCAACGCGAAAAACAATCCATTGAAGAACAGCATACTGCTGGAGGCGATCTTTACCAACCGAAAGGCATATATTCAAACAATCAGGATCTGGTATTTCCAGCTCTAGGATGGCAGAAAGGTCGTATTGTTGGAATCCGCGAGGGGAATAACCCTGATTCGGGAGAATTCCAGGTTATAAAAGTTGATCTCGAAGATGGAAACACGCGCGAATTTGCCGCCAAATTTCCAGACCACATACTCAACGAACCACCCAAAATTGCCGGAGAATCCGACGCGCTCAATCCACAATTGGTACTGCTCAATTATGGTAAAGACATTGAAAAAATTCTCGAAGAATATTTAGAAAGTAATCAAGATTTTGTCCGCATTGCGGGTCGTTGGTTCCCTAGGGAATTACTGGTCGATATAAACGAAGGTCATCTGAATCTGGCTGAAGCCGTGCTGGATATGGCAGAAGGCGGCCCGCTACCAATTTCAAATTTAGTAGAACAAATTGAATTGGATACAAATTTGAATCCAAAATTGGTCGAATTCTCTCTCGACCATGCGCTGCAAGAAGATGACCGTTTCGATGAGGTCGGACCAGCGGGGGATGTCCTTTGGTTCCTTAAACGTTTAGAACCGAAACCTGTTCTGGAGACCCCATTTAATCTACAGTACCATGATATTGAATATGATCGTTCGATGCTTACTTCAGATATGCTCGCGCTCGAAAAACAATTGGATGATGAACTATCGCCAATCGATGAGAGCTTTACTTTTCTAGATGAAGCTGAAATCCGCTTGATTCTACCTCACTGGATAACAGGGACTCTGCCGCTATCCGCAAGGGTACAACATTTGTTTCCGACAGCGTATGAAGCCCCCCGTATCCGCTTTATTCTAATGGATGGAGAATCCGGGGAAAAATTTCCTGGATGGGTTGTTCGAAAAGAAAAATATGTTTATGGATTTAAAGAGTGGTATGAATCAAAAGAACTCATACCAGGCAGCATCTTCCGGATAAGAAAAGGGGATCAGCCTGGAGAAGTCATCATTCACGCAGACAACAGCCGTTCAAGCCGTGAATGGATTCGCACGGTTTTGATCGGTTCAGATGGAGGCATTGTTTATGCAATGCTAAAACAAATAATCACTGGTCCTTTCGACGATCGTATGGCTATTGCAATACCAGATAAAAATGCGCTTCCCCTTTTATGGGAGAGAATACAGAAAGATAAAATACCTTTCGAAAAGGTGGTCGTCAATACTGTCCGAGAACTAGCAAAACTCAATCCACAAAACCACGTTCACGCCAGTGAATTGTACGCCGCCGTCAATGTCGTAATGCGCTGTCCACCGGCGCCTATGATGGCACTGCTTGCTTCCCGTCCTTGGTTCATCCATGTTGGTGATTTGCATTATCGATTGAGTGATTCAGAAATTGTGTTTAATTAATATACCTGATATTAGCAGGTATTCCTTGGAGGGTGAAATTGAATGAAGTGAAACGCATAAGTCTGGTAAAACCTACTTTAGATACACCTTACCATATCGACTTCAATTGGTGGAGCCAGCACGACCGTAATTGGCGTGTTTATCTGCGGAATTATCTGTGTGACGAACATAAACAAGCTTTTTCAGAAATCGACGCGGGTGAGTTTGTGGATTGGGTAGATCCGGACACAGCAGAAGTTCACCAGGTAGATGGACTACAAAATATTTTAATTACACATTGTGCCAGGCAGGAATCGTTTATTACCCATCAAACTGCGTTAGTAGATTCAATTTTTAGATTATTTTTAACGAATGGGAATTCTCCCATTTCAGCTTCAGAGATCAGTGAGCGTTTAGGGCGGGATGCTCATACGATATTGAGAACAATATCAGGAACACGCGTATATAAGGGATTACGTCCTTGTATTGAATAATCTCTTTTTGCCCCCGTAGCTCAATGGACAGAGCACTGGCCTTCTAAGCCATTGGTTGTGGGTTCGAGTCCCGCCGGGGGCGCTATTTAATTAAACGGATATTCTATGAAAAGAACAGGAATTTATCGCAGTCGAAAAAAAATGACATTTACCCGTGGCAGATTCCAGTAATCTTACTGGACACACGGGTTCGTGGTATCGGAATATGACAACCTTGAGGATAAACAGTTCATGGATACAAGACATTCGCGTTGGCAGTTGAGAATGCGAACCCCTTCCTGGCGTCCACCAACCGATATTTTTGAAACAAATGACACCATTGTGATTCGAGTGGAAATTGCCGGGATGCGTGAAGGTGATTTCTCCATCGAAATAAATAGGCGCATTCTGACAATTAAGGGTACCAGACCCGACATAGCCGAACAAAGAGCCTATCATCAAATGGAAATTCGCTTCGGTGATTTCAACATAGATTTCGAATTTCCAATTCCTGTGGATTCTGACAATATTGACGCAGTATACAAAGATGGATTTTTAAGGGTTGTTGTCCCAAAATCCAAACCACGCCAGATTGGTATTAATTCTTAATAATATCGAGGTTATTTCATGTCGGCATCCCGCTGGAATTCAAATTATCGCGAAATATTTGAAATGTTCATTGAAGAACGGAAACGTCTTGAAGATTTAACTGAAGAATATTTTTCTTCTCATGAATCTGAATCAGATGAGGATATTCTTGATACAAAAAATCTAGCTCGGGATGAAGAATCGGATGAACAGATTCCCGAGGTTATTCCCATCTTACCTCTGAGGGGTTTGGTCGTTTACCCAAACACTGCGATACCGCTGACGATTGGCCAGGCGCGCTCCATCCGTCTCGTTGATGAAGTAATGTCGGGTGACGACCGGATGATTGGATTAGTCGCTTCCAAAAATCCAGAATTAGAAGTCCCCGAACCAAAAGACTTATATTCCATTGGTACAGTTGCAATTGTACATCGCATGTTTCGTGCCCAAGATGGTACGATCCGGTTGGTTGTCCAGGGGTTCGCACGCTGTAGAATTGGCGAATATGTTCAATTAAACCCATATCTAAAAGCACAGGTACAAACCGCGCCTGAGAAAGTGGAAGAAGGACTTGAATTGGAAGCATTAGTGCGCAATGCAAGCGATCAATTTGAGCATATTGCTGAAATGATCCCTTCTATTCCAAGAGAATTAGTCGCCTCTGTTTTAACATTGGAAGATCCTCTGCAAACAATTTACACGATTGCCAATTTCCAACGAATGGAACTTGAAGATGCTCAATCACTTTTAGAAATTGATTCTGCCTCCGAAAAGCTTCACAAGCTGGTGGGAATTTTGACCCATGAAGTAGAAATATTGGAAATGGGTCAGAAAATTCAAAATGAAGCTCGTTCTGAGATTGAAAAAGTTCAGCGTGAATATTTCCTGCGCGAGCAGCAAAAAGCGATACAACGCGAATTAGGTGAAGGCGACGAACAGGCTGCCGAAGTTGAAGAGTTTCGCCAGAAAATTGAAGATGCAGGAATGTCAGAAGAAGCTGAAAAACAAGCTCGACGCGAGTTGGATCGCTTGAGTCGCTTGCCATCCGCTGCCGCTGAATATGGGGTAATCCGGACATATTTAGACTGGCTGATTTCACTTCCCTGGTCTGTGTCTACACAGGACAATCTCGAAATTACACATGCCCGCCAGGTTCTAGATCAGGATCATTTCGGCCTAGAGGATGTGAAAGAGCGGATTTTGGAATTTTTAGCCGTACGAAAACTGCGGCTAGAACGCGCCGAAGAATTAGAGAAAATTCCTACAGATGAAATTCATAGAATTCGCGAAGGCGTTATCCTTTGTTTTGTCGGCCCTCCTGGAGTAGGAAAAACCTCTTTAGGCCGCTCGATTGCAAGAGCTTTGGGGCGGAAATTTGTACGCATTTCCCTCGGTGGAATGCGCGACGAAGCTGAAATCCGAGGACACCGGCGCACATATATTGGTGCTATGCCTGGCAGAATTCTTCAATCCCTGCGGCGAATTGAATCACACAACCCAGTTTTTATGTTAGATGAAGTTGATAAGCTGGTTTTTGATTTTCATGGCGATCCTGCCTCAGCTTTACTCGAGGTTTTGGATCCAGAACAAAATAATGAATTTCGAGACCACTACATGGAGGTTTCATTTGATCTCTCCCAGGTTATGTTCATTACAACGGCCAACCTTTTAGATCCCATCCCAGGACCTTTACGAGATCGAATGGAGATTATTTTCCTTTCCGGTTATACCGAGAGAGAAAAAATTGAGATAGCAAAAGGATATCTGATACCTCGCCAATTAATGGAAAACGGTCTCCGCCCAGAGGAAGTAATTTTTACAACTGAAGGCTTACAGGAGATAATCCAGTCTTACACTCGTGAGGCAGGCGTTCGGAATCTTGAGCGAGAGATCGGTTCGGTTTGCAGAAAAATCGTAACAAAAATCACTGAAGGTGACATCGAGAATGTTGAAGTTGCTCCCGATCGAGTACGAGAACTACTTGGGCGGCCAAGGTTCTTTCGGGAAGAGGAAATTGCTACTCGCACCTCAATCCCAGGAGTTGCTACAGGGTTGGCATGGACTCCAGCAGGCGGAGATGTCCTGTTCATTGAATCAACTCAGATGCCCGGCAATAATGGCTTCCAAATTACAGGATCCATTGGAAATGTTATGCAGGAATCAGCAAAAGCGGCATTATCTTATGTGCGATCAAATGCAGAATCGCTTGGCGTTAAAGAAGACTTATTTGAACAATCTGACATCCATCTACATATACCTGCCGGTGCACAACCAAAAGATGGCCCGTCAGCTGGAGTAGCAATCGCGACGTCACTTGTTTCATTGGTAACCGGACGCTCCGTACGACCAGATGTAGGTATGACAGGAGAGATCACTTTACGGGGACAGGTAATGCCTGTTGGTGGAATCAAGGAAAAAGTGCTTGCTGCCCATCGTTCTGGATTAAAAACCGTGATTCTTCCAACCAGGAATGAAGCCGACCTCGAAGACATTCCTCCAGAAGTGCAAAACGAGATTGATTTCATTTATGCTGATACAGTCAAAGATGTTTTAAAGGCAGCTTTAGAACCTGATGGAACCGGAACAATAAATAATAAGTAAAACACTAACGAGTGATAATTAATAGAATATATAAAATTCATAATAACTTGGTTGCAATCTAATGAAATGGTACACAATTGATCTTCATATACATACCCCGGCCTCCAGCGATTACCAACAGGCAGATATTTCCATTATAGATATCTTGCATCGTGCTGAAGCGCGCGGATTGGATGCGCTGGCATTTACTGATCACAATACTGTCGCTGGTTATCGCCGGATGCAGGAAGAGATTCAACAATTGGAACTCCTGGAAAAATTAGGTCGTATTGAACCAGAAGAAAAACTAAGATTGGAAGAATATCGAAGAATATCCGAGAAAATTCTGATATTTCCCGGCTTTGAGTTTACTGCAACGTTTGGATTTCACATACTGGGTATATTTTCACCAGAGAAACCAATTCGTGAGATAGAACATTTACTGCTCGACCTTAATATCCCACCCGATAAATTGGATGAAGGTTCCGCTACAGTAGGCGCATCCAGCGACGTATTGACCGCCTATCGATTGATTGACGAAGCTGGCGGCTTGGTGATCGCTGCCCATGCAAATTCCAACAACGGCATTGCAATGCTCGGATTTCCTCTCGGAGGACAGACCAAAATCGCTTACACACAAGATTTGCATCTGCATGCTCTTGAAGTCACCGACCTTGAACATAAACGAGGTCGCAACACAGCTGCCTTTTTTAGCGGTAAAAAACCTGAATATTCGCGACGCATGCACTGTATTCAAGGATCAGATGCGCATCGCCTTACTGCTGATCCCGATCGTAAAAAGAACCTGGGGGTTGGAGACCGGGCTACAGACGTGCGTTTACCAAATTTATCCTTCGATGCATTGATCCAATTATTTCAATCCAATGATTTCACACGCACTCGCCCTCATCGCCGAACTGCGGAACCTGCTTTTGACTACATCAGGGCTGCTCAAGAAGAAGGTGCAAATATCATCCAGGACTTTCATGAGAGAATGGCGGTCAAAGGAGGCAAATTGTATGCGATTATCGCTGACGTGTGTGCATTTGCCAACACGAATGGGGGCACTTTATATGTTGGTATTTCAGCGAACCCCAAAAAGCCTGCGCTTGGTATCAATAATCCTACCCAAGCCATATCTCAATTAGACAAAGAGATTGCAAACCGGTTGAGCCCTCCCATTCAATGCACTTTAGATGTCCACGATACAAATGGAAAGAAAGTTATTCGAATTTTAATACCTAAAGGCGAAGATCCTCCATACGCAGTAGACGACAGTAAAATTTACATTCGTTCAGAAACTGAGACTGGTATGGCTGTCAGGGATGAAATTGTTGGTCTCGTCAAAGGCCGACCGGGCGGGACTGCTCAAACGATTGACCAACTTCCCGATTCACCAAAAGAACAGGAACCGGTTGATTTAAAAACCAGCGCTACGGAATCTGAGGGGATAAAGAAAGGCTTAGAAGGAGCCCCGAAAACCGGCGTTGAAATCGTCACTGTTGAGGAAAGAAAAGGAAGGCAGTATTACACTGTCCGTGATCTGCGTAATGGAAATGTTGTACAAAATGTAACCCAGACATCAGCTAGAAAGTTATGGCATTACGCCATCACCCGTTTCTCAAAACTGTCATCCGACCCTATGAGGGATCAAGATATTCGATGGCAGGATTCTTACGGCTTGATCGACAGCCGAAAAAAGGGTAAGAGTATTCGTTACGATCTCATCCAGAAAACAGGCAAAAATTTTCGGTACTACTTCGGAGTAACTGAAGACGGAATTCACGGTCCCTGGAGAGAACTCGTTGGTCTGGATGATGAATGAAACAATAGAATTCACTTAACTAGTTAAAGATCATTTCTCTGGATCTACCTTTCCTCTTTAATAGCTGGAATAACAATAAAGGCTCAAGTCCAATGACGATTAAATTCGGTATTATCACTGTATCTGATCGATCCTCACGTGGCGAACGCCAGGATTTAGCAGGACCAGCCATAGAAGAATTCTTGTTATCTCAAGGCTGGATTGTAAAAAAACAGGATATCGTACCGGATGATCAAGAAAAAATCCAACAATTACTGTTAACCTGGACGGACAATGGTGATCTTGATGTTTTAATAACGACTGGAGGAACGGGATTTAGTCCTAGAGATATAACTCCTGAAGCAACCCAGGCTGTAATTGAACGACCAACACCTGGTATCACTGAAGTAATGCGCTCAATCAGTTACAAAATAACGCCCCATTCAATGCTTTCTCGAGCAGTTGCTGGGATTCGAAAACAAACCTTGATAATTAATTTGCCCGGCAGTCCGAAAGGTGCTTTAGAAAATTTGAACGTGGTTATTCCAGTTCTTCATCATGCTGTCCAATTGCTGTCTGATCATCCCGAAGCAGAAGATGGTCATAAAATTGTCGAACAAAGAAGCAAATCTACACATAATTCATCAGCCAAATAGCAATTTAACTTCATATACGAATATCATCCGCCTGTATAAGCTTGCGTGCGATCACCATGCGCTGAACCTCGCTGGTCCCCTCTCCTATTGTCATCAAGCGGGAATCACGGTACATTAACTCGACAGGATACTCACGACTGTATCCGTATCCGCCATGGATCTGGATCGCGTTGCGTGTAACACGTTCAGCCATCTCAGTAGAATATAATTTTGCCATGGCGGCTTCTGATGTGTATGGTCGATCTTGTTCTTTGAGCCAGGCGGCATAACGGACCAATAATCTTGCAGCTTCAATTTCGGTCCTCCCATCTGCGAGCATCCACTGGATTGCCTGATAGTCTGCAATAGGTCTCCCAAATGTCTGGCGTTCCTTGCTGTAACGTATGGATTCCTCCAACGCCGCCCGCGCAATTCCTACGGATATGGCTCCGATTCCAATTCTGCCCCCATCTAAAATGGATAATGTTTGTCTCAGACCTGAACCAATTTCTCCCAGCAAATTCTCATGTGAGACCTGGACTTCTTCGAAATTGAGCGCATTGGTAGGTGAACCATTCAAACCCATTTTTTTCTCCGGAGTCCCAATATATAGACCCTTCGATTCAGTCGGTACGATAAACACACTTAAGGAGTGGGGTCTTTTGTTAGTATCAGTCTGCGCCAATACCAGGATATATTCAGCGATACTGGCATTCGTACACCACATTTTTGATCCATTGATTACCCAAACATCACCTCTGAGGTCAGCACGCGTGCGAATACCGCCTTTAATATCCGATCCCGCCCCAGATTCTGTTATAGCAAATGCTGCCAACTTCCCTTTGCCGTCGACAACTTTTTTTAAATATTTTTGTTTTTGTGCTGGAGTACCATAGGCGGAAATTGGGGCACATCCCAATCCATTGTGGGCAGCAATCGACAATGCGGTGCTTCCACAACCCCACCCCAATTCTTCTAGAGCAATTGCAGCGCTGACAGCATCCACACCCGCGCCCCCAAACTCTTCACCTACATTCAATCCCAGCAATCCTAACGAGCCCATCTTGCGAACTGCCGCCCAATTAAATTGCGCCTCTTCATCCACTTCTTTTGCTTTGGGTTTAACTTCTCGCTCAACAAAATCATGCACGGTCGCCTGCCACATCTTTTGTTCGGGAGTTAGATCGAAATTCATTATTATTCTCCTGATTATATTCACAAATTCGAACTGGTTTTGACAGCTAGTTTATTTACCATCTTCCTATTGAGACATCGACAATTTCGAAAATCGAAGTTCGAGGGGCAGCCTGCGTAACTTAAGGTGTGGAATGCGCCTTGATATAGTCCTCTGCCACCCAACCTTCATACTCATCTAAAGAGACAAACCACCAGTAAAAACCTTTCGCATACACACCATTTAGGCTGCTCTCATGTTCAAGAATTACTCCCTCAGTATTTGCCGGGACAGATCCAATTGCGAAGTAATTCGTCCCTGGTCCCAAGCGTACGGATAACTGGCTGTTTTCAGAAGTGATGAACCGATCTCCAACTGAATATTTTGTAGATTGATCTTTAGGCTGCACATAAACCATCATCACCCCATTGGCTACCGCGCGTTCAATATTTTCCTCGCTGGTTCCCGGATCAGCAGCCGGAGTTTTATTCTTTACTTCACCATTTACGACCATCGTTGAAGATCCGCCCCCATCCAAAGCCATCCCCCACACTGCACCCAGTGTGTTTTTGACAAAATCCGCCAATTCAACAATACTCATGCCGAGGTTTCCAAATGGGTCCTTGTCATCGACAACTAAAAAATAAATATATTGATCATCATGTGCAATCGCCGTGCGGGCATTACGCAGGATGGCGCCCAAATCTCCTAACTTCTGGATTTCACCGTTTCTTAAAAAAATATAACTTCCGCCTGTTGCGGCATAAGTCTTCGACCAATTATCGTCATGATCAGTTTTACAGTCGCTTTCAAAATGTTTTATTTCCTGGGAGAGAGCCACCGCATCTCCTGGTAAGAACTTATTACGCAATCGATCACCTTGCCCTTCAGCAGCAGACAGCACAACATGATCAAATGGTATAAATGACGGACCCAATCCATCTCGAACCTCGGTAACGGTTCCTCCCGTAAAAGCGGGGGATCCTAATAATAATGCTGGGTGGTCTAATTGGATGATTACTTCAATCTCGGCTTCATACAGTGTTGAAGCATCATACTGGGGCGTGAAAAGGATAAGCTCATTACCTTCGGGAGCGATGTTTATTGATTCAAAATAAATCTCTTCACTCGTTCTCAAATTCTTGATAAATTGTTTTTTCGGGTGATGAAGGACGCAGCCTCCCAGGAAAAAACTTCGATCAAGCTTCCATGCAAAACCGCTCCCATTCTCTAATTCATCAAACCGTTTCGCATACCAACCGGAGTGAACCTGACCTCGCCATGGAATTCCTGTCTCTGTATCGTAAAAATAACCATTGATTGCTACAACGACTTGGTTTCGCCCTCCCCACTCCTCACCCCAAAAATTAATCGCCTGATCGTAGCGATTTGCCATCCCACTTACTGGCTCTAATTTTCCACTTAATTTGCCTTGCGCGATGCTTGTCTCCAGGATAACGTCCGGATTTGATCGATCCATTCTGGCGACGAAAATATGGTTTGGGTCAGAAAGATAATACTCTCTGTACTCGATGCCAGGTGTTAACGGTTCCCATTGAAAATCCTGCCCCATTACTTTATTAGATGAGATCAAAAGAAATACCAACGGGAGGACAATCAAACAAACTGATCTTAATTTCATTAATATACTTGTGATTGTGATGATTGGTCAGAACTTTTTTAAGTGCCGATTATTTGAGCCTAAGAAAATTATCCGGCATTCCAATTTTACAATAAATTTGCATCTCGAGCAGAATTCTGATCCCAGTATTTTTCGAAAATAATCTTCTAATAAATTCAGATGCAACCAAAAACTCGATCATTCGTAAATCATTGTAGAGGATTTAACTTCTAAACTAAATAAAATAAATGAAACGGATGTGAATTAAATGGGCATTTTTGAATTTATCATTACGCTCGTCGGTGGGATTATCGGATTTTTCTTGAGTATTGTCGCCGCAATTGCCGGGTTTATCTTGAAGGTTTTGGGCGCTGCTTGCGGATGTGTCGGTTGTATACTTGTATTTACCATAGTTATTCCAATAATCATAATTTTCGCTCTTGTGTTGTAGTTCAACTTATCTCCTTCTGATCCAGGTTGATAAATCCGGTCTTTGAGGGAAAACCTGGGGGTTATTAGCTCTTCCAATTAAAAATATGCCTTGCTAAGAAACAGAACGCCTGTTAATGGTACACTAAACAGCGAATTCTGTTATAAATTTAAAAACCTCCATGACTCCCGAGAAGCCCACAAACAAAAAACAAATTCTTATATCAATTACTTTAATCGCCATTATTACAGCGATTACATATCTTCCACTAATAAAAAGTTTTGGTTTTATTCGTGATGATTGGTATTTAATCTGGAGCGGTTACACACAAGGTCCACAAAAAATCGTTGAAATCTTCTCAACAGACCGCCCTGTTCTTGGACTGATCTATTCATGGACTTACTCCATATTGGGGGATGGTCCATTAGGCTGGAATATTTTTTCCTTTATCATGCGGCTCCTTGGTTTTACCAGCGTTTTTTGGATATTATCCCTGCTCTGGCCAAAGCGCAACTATGCGAATACACTTATCACATTGCTTGTCGCAGTTTACCCAGGTTTTTTACAACAACCTAACGCGAACACATTTAGCAATTTGATTATAGCCAGCACTTTGGCCCTAATTTCAATCACTTTAACATTACAAGCAATCACAACCCCTAAAAGACTTTTTAAAACGGTTTTCCTGCTCCTGTCAACAATGCTGACAATTTTTTATTTATTGATCGCAGAATACCTGGTCGGAATGGAAGCAGTCAGGTTGATTCTTGTCTTTTATTTCGTAACCCGTAACCAGCATAAGGAGATGCTTAAAAACAAGTATGTAAGAACCATCATATTTGTTTTTCCTAATTTATTGGCTGCTGGAATAATTGTTTTCTGGCGAATCTTCTTCTTCAGCAGCGATAGGCCAGCTGTGAATGTTGACACTCTCGTGGACAGTTATTCATCATCGCCGTTCTACAACGGGTTGAGACTCGCGGTTGAATTCCTCAAAGACCAGTTCGAGATCATATTCGGCGCCTGGTCTATACCTTTTTATAACCTGGCTAAACAGACTAGATTAAAAGAAACTGCGATTTCTTTAATTCTGATTCTTATTGTTGCATCCATATTTCTCATCTATTATTTTTATTCACGCAAGAAATTTTATAAGCACACGGATGTTCTCGAAATTGAATCTCATTTAGCGCGGGATTATCTTTTCCTGGGATTTTTATGCGTGGTTGTCACTTCTTTACCAGTTATTATCTCCAACCGTAATGTGCTTTACCAATCCAACTGGGATCGATACACCCTGCAATCCTCCTTTGGCGCCGCACTATTTATTTATGGTCTGCTATCGTTCATCCATAAAGAATGGGTTCGAATAACAATTTATATGTTATTGATCGGAATCGCAGTCTCCACGCATTATATTAATGCAGTGCGATTCAGGGATATTTGGGAGGCGCAGCGACAGCTCTGGTGGCAGTTCTCGTGGAGAGCGCCAGACCTGGAAGAGGGTACATTACTGGTTGGGTCCATTTACCAGTACGGCTATGAAGAAGATTATGAATTGTGGGCGCCGGCGAACTTGATCTATTATCCGCAAGCCCAGCAACCTGAAATTCTCACCGAAGTAATGAACCAACAAACAACAAAAAACATATTGAGTTCATATTGGGACAGCGGCGCAACCCGTACGATCGAATATGATAGAGATTACGAAAACACGCTTGTTTTTAATATCCCCAGCCCACTATCATGTTTGCATTTAATTGATGGCGATAACCCTGTGGTGTCTGAATATGCTGAATCGGATATCCAGGCGATCGCCCCGTTCTCAAAAATCAACCGGATAATCACAACGCAATCAGGGATACACCCTCCAGCAAGAATCTTTGGTTCAGAACCCAGACACGACTGGTGCTATTATTATCAAAAAGCCGAGCTGGCTTCTCAGGGAGGCGATTATGGAGAAGTGGTTCGGTTAGGAAAGGAAGTGAAGGAATTGGGTTTAAAACCCGCAGATTGGTATGAATGGATACCTTTTATAGAAGGCTATGCTTACACAAGCGACTATAAAGAGGCGAAAAAATTAATCCCTATCATCCGCGAATTACCTTATGTAAAATACCAAATCTGCAGCAACCTGGAAGATCAGGATCCAACGCAAAATCAAGAGGCGCTAGATTTCCTTTACCAGAATATATGTAAAAGGAAATGAACCGCTTTCAAAGCCAGCAGAAATTCCTTTTTTCAATCGCAAATATTCATCCGGAAGCAAAAAAATGACATGACAAATGTCATCACATTGAAAATACAAAGGACAGTTTGTATTTGTATTAATTTGGATTTATACTTATAATTGTGACCCGGTTGATTGAAAGACAAAATCTTGGTGTCCGAACAACCGATTTTATATGGCCAGGTAGCTCAGTTGGTAGAGCAGCGGACTGAAAATCCGCGTGTCAGCGGTTCAATTCCGCTCCTGGCCACCATTTATTTAATACAGAAGGCAAATATTTATGAATGATAAATGTTATCTCGTATTAGGCGGCGGGGGAATGGTCGGCTTCCAGGTCGCGCATCGCATTGCCCGGCGATTGGAGCCGCAAAAAGTGATTATCGCCTCCCTCTATCAAAAAGAAGTCCGCCAGGCTGTTCGTGCTCTGGAAAGAGAATTTCCCGATATCAAATTCGTCGGTTTTTGGGGGGACATTTTTGTGCGCAGTGATTTTAATGTAGGCGACAGGCAGCAGCGCCTTAACCGGCGGAAGCTGCTTGAAAATCCGGAAAATCGACAAGGACTATTTGAAGACCTCTTTGGAAATGTGGATGATGCATATCAAAAATCCCATCTCGTCCAGTTAATTCTAGAGCATAATCCAGATGTAATCGTTGACGCGATTAATACCGCAACTGCCATAAGCTACCAGGATATTTATTCTGCGACCGAGATTGCTAGGCGAGATTTCATAAACCTGAAAAACAGCCTTTCAGTGAATGATCCAGATTATCTTAACGACAGGTTGCATGAAATAGAACGATCTATTGAGATCTTAATGATTTCTCAATATATCCCACAGTTGATCAGACACGTGATTTTATTAAACAAAGCTATTCGTGAAGTGGACACCAGGCTTTATTTGAAAATCGGCACGACAGGAACCGGCGGTATGGGGTTGAATATTCCATATACACACGGCGAGGACAAACCCAGCGCAAAATTAATGTCTAAGACCGCCATGGCTTTTGCGCATACCGGCCTTATGTTTCTGATGGCCCGAACGCCTACCGAGGATTATCCCGATGCTCCACCGATCATCAAAGAAATTAAACCTGCCGCTATGGTCGGTTGGATTAATATCACCCAACGCACCATCTTACGCAATGGAACGCCGATGTACATTTACAGCAGCCGGGAAGAACAGCTTAATGATCAGCTTTCACTGCGCCTGGATGAAAATATCCTGGAGTGCAAAAACAAACTTCGCATTCCCATTGTAGATACCGGTGAAAATGGCGTTTTCACAAAAGGCGAATTCCAAGCAATAACATCCCTGCGACAGATGGAATTCATGACCCCTGAAGAAATTGCTCGTGTAGTAGAGCTTGAAATCAGGGGAGTCAACACCGGAAAAGATGTCATTTCTGCCATTGACAGCTCCATCATGGGACCAACCTACCGGGCAGGTTACCTGCGAGGTCAAGCTTTGGAAGAACTTGAACGGTTAGAAACGAAGACCAGAATACCCAGCGTGGCCTTAGGCGAACTCGGACCTCCCGAGTTATCCAAGCTCCTGTGGGAAACTTTTCTGATCAAAGAAGTATTTGGCACATTAGAAAGATTTCTAATAAATGAAATGCAGGGGGATATAGATAACATAAAGAATAATGGGAAACCGCGATTGCCAGAGGAAATTTCGATCGCTCTCCAAAAATATCTAGATAACAATCCAAATATTACCGAGATCATCACCTCAGTGGGTATACCAATACTGATGCCAGATGGGAAAACCCTCATTAGAGGTCCATTTATCCGTATCCCCGAAGTCGCCGGAAGAGCAAATGTTGATATCGACAGCGGTGATATTGATCGCTGGGCAGCCAAAGGCTGGCTTGATCTGAGAAATGATAATATCTCTTTGTGGCAGAAAAGGTTCGAGATGATGCAGCGGGGTAGACAGAGTATGCGCGGCAAAGGATCAGCAGCTGTTAATAGGGCAGCATATCTGCACGAACATATACAAATTGGTGAAGTTGTCAGCTGGATTTTTAATAATGAGATCGGCGGTTACCGTTTAATGTAATAGCGAATATATTTACCCTTGGAAGGGAACGAAACGCCGATAACCCCACAACCATGCTACAGCCGGTTCTTGTAAACCAATAATTAAATCGATACCGAAGTCATTCAAATGTTCTCTGATCAACGCGCTAATTGATCAAACATTCACGTTGAAAATTGCTGTTTCCCACTCTCTCATTTACAAAAATAATATTTACATTGAGAGCAATATATCCAGGGAGCCGGAACTGACTCTGTGAAATTACTCCCAATCAGTTCTCTTGTATGAAGTACAATCGATTATCTTCAACCATGTAAAACAGTGGGGCGACTTGAATTTTAGGAAAACGCCCCCGAAGCCGTTTTGTTTCGCTCAAAATAAAGTCGATCTCATTACCAATTTCAAATATGGGCGCAAAGTTATAAAAGTGCTCTTCAGCTGATTCCCTCTCCCAACCAGCATTTTCTACCAAACCCCTCACAAATGGTTCCTGTCTCTGGAATAAGTCAACCATTCCACACTGGTTGTGTCCGATCAGTGCAATTGATTTTATGTCTCCAATCGAGATCGCGAAAGACACCTTGAACTCGCTGTGCTGTAAATTGGCTCCACCTGTCCGGATAATATAGGCGAAATTGTCCGGCAATCGAAGGCGTTTGCGATTATCCATGCACATTGCAATCAAAATCTGCGCCTTTGTGAAAGTATCAAGAGTGCGGTTTAGATTATGGTACTCCAATAGCAGACTTACTGGTGTATTCCAGTATTCAGGAATAATATCCTTTGCGGTTTCAACGGCAATCAATCGCTTCTTATTCATCTAATTTAACATCGATTTCCAATGCGTCGATTTTTGTGGTTTTGTAAGCCGACGTGCACGTCAGAATCAAATCATAAGATCATATATCCAGAACGGGAATCAAATGGCAATTTGCACCCAGTCCACAAAATCACAGCAATTCCCGGGTGGAGGGCGCCAATCTGGAAGATTTTATCCTACCTCTAATGGACCGCTTTTCTCGTCATTATCAAACCATTTGATTTCTATCTCCAGGCTGTGTTGAATGCCCTTCTTTTTTTTATCTTCGTCCTCTGCCTGTACTTCCAAAACCATGTAATTTGGGATTTCAAGGATGATTTCTTCATTCCCCTGTCGTAATCTAACCTGGCCGCTCAAAAGCTTTTCAGAAACCTGACAGAGAAATTCCCCCACTTCCGCTCGATTCATTCGCTCTTTGCTCTTAAACAATCTCGTCTCTTTTCCCAACTTTGACTCCTTCACTTTTCAGGTAATAATACTAAACTCAAGTAATTTTACCTGAATTTTCAATTGTTTCTTTAACACAGTTTTTTCACAGCCCATCCTATTTGAACATAAATGGATCCATTCATTTCCTATAGGTAGTCTCTGTAAGCCAATTATTTAGTTAAACTACCAAAAATCCAATTTCCAAACGATTAGGATGATTATTCATGCATCTTTTTTTATACAATCTGTTCCCCCTGCTTTATGGTACACTCTCGACATGTCCACAGGAACCGCAGCGGCTCACCCGAATATTGCGTTCATAAAATACTGGGGAAACCGCGACCATCAATTACGCATACCTTCCAATGGTTCAATCTCGATGAATCTGGAAGGTTTAGAAACCCAGACTACTGTTAAGTTTGATAACCTGCTGAAAGAGGATATGCTTGTTTGGGATGAAAAAATTCAAAAGGGAAACGCCCTGAAGCGGGTTGCGACTGTGCTGGATAAAGTGCGCACATTATCTGGAGAGAGTAGATTTGCGAAAGTAAAAAGCAATAATAACTTCCCGGCTGGTACAGGTATCGCCTCCTCGGCTTCAGCCTTTGCAGCCTTGAGTCTGGCAGCCAGTTGCGCTGCGGGTCTGAATTTGAACGAAGCTGAATTATCCAGGATTGCGCGCCTGGGTTCTGGGTCTGCATGCCGCTCCGTTCCAGCCGGTTTCGTCGAATGGCAGGCTGGGTATGACGATTATAATTCTTATGCTTATTCGATTGCGCCAGAGTATCACTGGAATCTGGCGGATTGCATCGCTGTAATCAGTAAATCGCATAAAACCACCAGCTCTGAAGAAGGTCACGCCTTGGCTGACAGCAGTCAATTCCAGGCAGTACGGATTGACAACGCAATTGAACGGTTGGATATATGTCGAAAAGCCATAATCGAGAAAGATTTTGATGCATTTGCCGAAGTGACCGAATTCGACAGCAACATGATGCACGCTGTCATAATGACCTCCAATCCGCCAGTTATTTATTGGCAGCCGGCTACATTACAAGTGATACACGAAGTAATAAAGATGCGAAAAAACGGGGTACAAGCATGCTATACCATCGATGCCGGACCAAACGTTCATGTTATTTGTAATGATGGGGAATCTTCTCAGATTAGCGCGCATCTGAAGAATATTTCTGGGGTTCAGGAAGTAATTACTGCTCGACCGGGTGGGCCGGCAAAATGCATTAATTTACCTTAAGAACACACAACAATTATCCCCCAGGTTCTTGTACAATTAAGTAATTTTTTTGAAACCAACCAGTTAACTCCAAAAATACCCTTTGGGTTAGAAAATTGTTAGAAAGTTGTTTTCTAACACGATAAAACTACCTGATTTTGAGCGCTCGGGATATAATCTTTTCGCTATGTTATCAATTCAACTCGTACAATTTGTCCTTGGGATTGCGGTTCTGCTGTTATTTCACGAACTGGGACATTTCCTGGCTGCGCGCTTTATGAATGTTGAGGTGGAAGAATTTGGTATAGGATTCCCCCCGCGTGCGCTGAAGTTATTTACATACAAGGGTACCCTTTACTCGTTAAACTGGCTGCCGCTAGGGGGCTTTGTCAGACCGAAAGGTGAAAACGACCCAAGCATACCCGGCGGATTAGCCGCAGCAAGCCCGTGGGTAAGACTTGGGGTCCTTTTTGCTGGCCCTGCTATGAATCTAATGATCGGTGTAATTTTGGGGATCTTCCTTTTTTATCAGATTGGCAACCCGGTTCCGGATAAAGTAGTGATCAGCCACATCGAGCCTGATACACCGGCTGCAGAAGCCGGTTTGCGAGATGGGGACCTTTTTGTAGCTGTAAATGGTGAACCAATCGATGATTCTTTAGCTCTCCAGGAGCTCATTACTCAGAATCTAGGAAAACCTACTGAATTCGAACTCCAACGCGAAAACCAGAACATCATGGTTGTAATCACCCCGCGCGTTGATTACCCCGAAGGACAAGGTCCAATTGGCGTCGGTATCACAAACCCCACAACTCCAATCGACTTTGGAACTGCTGTAAACCGAGGGATAACAGCCGCATATGAAAATATCCGCGCTTTGCTGCTGCTTCCGGTAAGACTTATCGGTGGACAGGCTTCACCGCAAGAAGGCAGACTGTTGGGATATAAAGGTATGTTCGACATCTTCCGCTATATCCAGAGTCCACTATGGTTCTTTATGGCGATATCAATTTCCCTGGGAGTGATCAACCTTTTTCCAATCCCTGCATTGGATGGCGGTAGAATTTTGCTTACGTTGCCGGAGATTATTTTTAAGAAACGCATCCCTGCTCAATACGAAAACATGATCCATATGGTTGGTTTTACGTTACTGCTATTTTTATTGATCTACATAAATGTGCAGGATTTTCTCAATCCTATTAACCTCCCATAGTATCCGCTACAAGTCGAATGATAGAAAACAATGATATTTCAATTCAGGAAATTATTGATGCGCTTCTGGATTTTGATACGCCATTTCCTGCCAAGCACCTTTATTATTTCTCTGATATCGATCCCTCAGATTTAAATCAATTGATTCCAGTTTGGAGAGACTTACCTGTGTGGCGCAGGCGAGGTTTGGTCGAGGACTTGAGCGAATTAAGCAATCGAGATACAGTACTCTCATTCAAAGATGTGTGCTTGTTGGCAGTTGAAGATGAAGAACCAGAAGTAAGACTGTCCGCGGTTAAAGCTTTGGGCATTTACGAGGAAGCATCGTTCACGAATCTTTTTCTGAATTTGTTGAAGGATGACCAGGAAGTGGAAATAAAGGCCGCAGCAGCCGGCGAACTTGGTCAGTATGTATATTTAGGAGAAATCGAGTCTATCGATAATTCATTACTGCATGAGGTCGAAGATGGACTGCTGGAAGCGCAAAGTGAGATTTATCCGGAAATTGTGCGCCGGCGGGCACTTGAAGCCTTGGGATTTTCAAGTCGAAAAGAAGTATCTCCGCTTATCGAAGATGCTTTTCAATCTGGAAAAAACGAATGGATTTCAAGCGCATTATTGGCTATGGGCCGTTCAGCGGACGAAAAATGGCATAGCAATATTCTTGAAATGCTGGATCATAAAATTCCTTCGATTCGATATGAAGCGGCACGCGCAGCTGGCGCATTAGAAATCAAAGATGCAGCTGATCAGCTTTTCGATCTAGTTGATGATCCGGATGAGGATACTCGTTTAGCGAGCATATGGTCTCTCACACAAATTGGGGGAGAGGGGGTAGGTGAACTAATAGAAAACCTGCTTGATGAGGCAGATAACGAAGAAGATATAGATTTTCTCGAAGCAGCTGCTGAGAATCTCGCATTTAATGAGAGCGTTCAACTCTTTCCTCTTTTCGATCTCCCCGATAACCAATTCGAAGACCAGGAAAATGGTTTCGATGAAATCGAGGATATTGAGTTTTGAACGAGCTGGCAAATATATTCTTAAACAACCTGCTGCCTGTCTTTCTGGCAGCGGGTTCGGGGTTTATTTTGGCAAAAATCATAAAGATAAACCCTCAACCAATATCCAAAGTTATCCTATACATTTTCAGTCCATGTTTGGTCTTCAGCCTGCTCACCCAAAACGAATTGGGGCACAGCGACATTCTGAAGTCCATGCTATTCCTTGGGACAACAATTGGAATTGTTGGACTGATCGCGTGGTTGGTCACTAGATTTTTAAAATTTGAGCGCACCATATCTGCGGGGATTATCCTTACATCTATGTTGATGAACGCCGGGAACTATGGAATGCCTGTCGTTTTATTTGCTTTCGGCGCTTCGGCGCTTGGATACGCAAGCATTTATTTCGTAACCATGGCAATCCTGACATATACGGTAGGGATTGTAATCGCATCCATGGGTACAGCAAGCTTTAAAACGGGTTTCCTCAACCTTCTGAAACTACCAGTGATCTATGCGATAGCACTGGCTTTTATCGTTATGATAACAGGATGGCAACTGCCAATCTATTTCGAACGCACGGTATTGATTTTGGGGGATGCCGCTATCCCAACCATGCTGGTGCTGCTGGGAATAAATTTAGCCAATGTGCAATTGGCAGGATTCTCTCTGCCGTTATTCCTGGCAATAACTTTTCGACTGCTTGTAAGCCCTGCAGTCGCGCTTTTATTAGTGACGATATTCGGCTTAGGTGGACCAGCGCGCGCATCTCTGGTGACTATAGCAGGAATGCCATCGGCTGTTTTCACAAGTGTCCTAGCGACTGAATACAATTTAAAACCATCATTTGTGACAGCTATTGTATTTACTTCCACGTTGTTGAGCCCATTAACGCTGACCCCACTGTTAGCTTTTTTGGGAGCCTGATACGGATACAATCCGGTTTCGATAAATTTCTATCTTGATTAAATTTTTTAAATCCTCCGGATAAAATTGAGTCATCCGGTTTAACAGTTATGCATGTGATTTTATATTGAAAGGAGGAGAGATGGCTTCCGCAGAAAAACGGCTTCATGCCATAATTAGCGGGCGAGTGCAGGGGGTTGGATTTCGATATTTTGTGCAGGAAAACGCCTACCGCCTCAATCTGAAGGGATGGGTAAGGAACCGCAGGGATGGATCAGTTGAAGTAGAGGCGCAGGGCAAACCACTTATATTGGAACAATTTGTGCAGTCGCTGCAACAAGGACCGCGAAGTGCAATCGTCTCAGAGGTAAAAACCGAGTGGCTGCCTGCTGACCATGAATTTTTAGATTTCAGAGTACGGATGACCCCCGATTAAATCAATCAGAATTTATCGGAACCCCAACCCGCGCTCTTTCATCGAGACAAATTCATTATCACCAATCACCAGATGGTCCAATAATTCAATGTCTAATAACCGTCCCGCGTCAACTAAAGAGCGGGTTAAAGTAACATCCTCTGTGCTTGGATTTGGATCACCGGTCGGATGATTGTGTGCGACAATAATACTGGCTGCATTTAGCTTAACAGCTTCGCTAAATATCTCGGCAACTCGGACTTGAGAAGTATTAATCGAACCGCGATATAACTCTTCAATCTTTAACACCCGATTTCGAGTATCCAGAATCAGTACCCACAATTCCTCCTTATCCAGCGCGCTCATCTTAAACATGACCCGATTAGCTGCATCTTGCGGACTGTTTATTTTAGGTTTCTTCTCAGAATCCTCTACACTTATTCTATCGGCTAGTTCTATTGCAGATTTTAGTTGAGCTGCTTTCGCAGGTCCGATCCCTTTTTGTAGTTTTATATCTTCGTAAGATGCCCGGTGCAAGCCGCGTAAACCACCGAAAGTTTGGAGTAACCGATGCCCAATCTGTACAGCATTTTCTCCGGGTAAACCCGTTCTTATTAATATCGCCAACAGTTCTGCCTCACCAAGACTCCCCGCACCTTTATTAGCTAATCGTTCGCGTGGTCGTTCAGATTCTTTCAGGTCGGTTATTCGATATCCAGTATTTTCGTCTTCCACAACCCCTCCCTATTTCATAATCATAACCATAATATACAATAACTTGATATTTGAATCAAGCTAATTTCTTCTTAAATTTGAAATCAGTTCGTGGGGTTAAATATACAACCCCGGAATTCTAAGAAAATCATTCCAGGGTTGTTCTGAAAATAAATGTGAAGGCTTAAATCCGATTAATCTTTTAGAGCGCCCCATCCTGCGTAAACAGCAGTGGTGTCCAATTCTGCTTCAATACGCAACAGTTGGTTGTACTTACTGACCCGATCTGACCTCGCTGGTGCGCCTGTTTTTATCTGGCCCATATTCAAAGCCACTACCAGATCGGAGATCGTATTGTCCTCCGTCTCTCCAGATCGGTGTGATGTCACTGCGCGCCAGGCGGCTCGCTGGCAGATCTCAACAGCTTCAATAGTTTCGGTCAACGAACCAATCTGATTCAATTTAACTAGTAAAGCGTTTGCAGCTTTATCCTCGATCGCACGTCGCACCCTCTCGGGATTTGTTACCAACAGATCATCACCGACAATCTGGATCTTATCCCCAACTTCGCTCACCATCATCTTCCAGCCTTCCCAATCATCTTGTGCAAGTCCGTCTTCAATCGATACGATTGGATACTGGTCAATCCATGATTTCCAGAAAGCGACCATTTCTTCGCTGTTTAGTTTTTTACCTTCTTTCCGTAAATTATATAAACCGGAATCCTCTTCATAAAACTCTGATGCCGCTGGATCGAGAGCGATCGCGACCTGTTCACCAGCTTTATAACCTGCTTTTTCAATCGCTTCGAGAATTACCTCAACAGCTTCTGAATTAGCCTTGAGCGATGGGGCATACCCACCCTCGTCACCAACCAGAGCTACATATCCGCGTTCCTTCAATACTGCCTTTAATGCATGGTAAATTTCTGTTCCCCACCGCAGTCCCTCAGCAAATGAATCTGCGCCCAGCGGCATTACCATAAATTCCTGTGCATCCGTCGATTGCCAGCCAGTATGAGCGCCTCCGTTCAGAATATTCATCATCGGTACCGGTAAGACATGTGCGTACACACCGCCGATATAACGATAGAGAGGCATCGCCAGAGAATTTGCAGCCGCCTTTGCAACGGCTAAGCTGGTCCCCAAAATCGCATTTGCGCCTAAATTTGATTTATTTGGAGTACCGTCCAATTCCAACATCGCCTGATCGATCGCTTTTTGCCCTACTGCATCCCAACCGATCAGATGATCAGCAATTTTATTGTTTACATTATCTACTGCTTGCAGAACTCCCTTGCCTAAATACCGGGATTTATCGCCATCGCGCAGTTCCAAAGCCTCATGTATGCCTGTTGAGGCGCCCGATGGGACCGCAGCCCTACCATGGCTGCCATCCAACAAGAAAACATCCACTTCTACTGTGGGATTGCCTCTTGAATCCAGAATTTCTCTTCCAAAAATATCTTCAATTATTGTATCCATTTTAATCACCTCGATCTTTTATTTTTAATCTTCACCCCCACCAAAGTGGGAGAATTCTCTACTGTTCTAATGAGACTGAAAACGACACATTTTTTCCAAAGGTAGCCGTAATCTATTCTTTTCGATCAGTTGGTTCTTGAACGCTGCTTGAGGATTCAAATTCGCTCAGGTGTAATCCGGCGTGAATTCGGGCTGCGTCGAGGAAAGCGACAAACAATGGATGCGGTCGGTTCGGACGAGATAAAAACTCAGGGTGAAATTGGGTGCCCAACATAAATGGATGATTTTCCAACTCCGCGATTTCAACTAAGAGGTTATCCGGAGAAACCCCAGGAAATACCATCCCACCTTTTGCTAATGTATCACGATAGGTATTATTCAATTCAAACCTGTGTCTGTGGCGTTCCTCTACATAATCTACCTGATAGGCACCGTGAGCTTTTGTCCCTGGTTGGAGATGGCAAGGATATAGCCCCAATCTCATTGTACCTCCCAGGTCTGTTATTGCATGTTGGTCGGGCATTAAATCAATTACTGGGTAAGCTGTTGAACGATCGAATTCCGTCGAATTTGGTTCTTCACTATTCAGAATAAAACGTGCAAATTCAACCACCATTAACTGCATACCCAGACACAATCCAAGATATGGAACTTTCTCCTCCCGTGCATATCGGATAGCCTGGATTTTACCCTCAATCCCGCGACTGCCAAACCCACCCGGTACGATGATGCCATCCGCCTGCCGGATGATATCCCAACTGCGTTCTTTCTCCAAATCAGAAGACTGCACCCAACTGATGTTTACCTCCACTCTCAAAGCTAACGCAGCATGATCTAAGGCTTCTCTTACGCTGAAGTACGCATCACGCAATTCAACATATTTCCCTACAAGAGCTATTTCAACTTTCGGTTTGGAGCGCTTTACTTCACCAATCAATCGCTCCCATTCTTTCCAATCTGGTGCATGCTGGACTTCCAAGCCTAACCGTTCGACAATCAAATCGCCGACGCTGTGTTGTTCTAAAAGTAACGGTACTTCATATAGAATGGGAGCTGTCACCAAGGGTATGACCGCTCTCGGTTCAACATCGCAGAAAAGCGCTATCTTCTCTCTCACTTCTTCAGTAACCGCGTAGTCAGAGCGAGCAATGATCATGTCCGCTGCGATACCGATTGACCGTAATTCGCGGACAGAGTGTTGAGTGGGTTTGGTCTTCAATTCACGGCTGGCAGAGATATAAGGGAGCCAGGTGACATGAATATACATACAATTTTGCCGGCCTAAATCAGTCCTCATTTGACGCAAAGCTTCTAAGAACGGCAAAGACTCGATATCGCCAACCGTACCCCCTACTTCGACCAAAACAATATCGGCTGCAGTGGTTTTGGTCACCATCCCGATGCGGTGTTTAATTTCATTCGTAATATGAGGGATTACCTGAATGGTGCCGCCTAAATAATCGCCATGTCGTTCTTTTGAAATGACCTCGGCATACACTTGTCCGGTAGTGACGTTGCATACACTGTTTAAGCTAATATCAATAAAACGTTCATAGTGGCCTAAATCCAAATCTGTTTCAGCGCCATCATCAAGCACGAACACTTCTCCATGCTGGTAGGGACTCATTGTTCCAGGATCAACGTTAATATAGGGATCTAATTTCTGGACTCCTACATTAAAACCGCGTTCCTTTAAAATTCGGCCAACAGCCGCAGCTGTTACCCCCTTCCCAACCGAACTAACAACGCCTCCTGTAAAAAAGATATATTTTGTCTTCATAAAATACTACCTCTAAAAACAATGCGCTTGAGGATGGTTTTACACGGCTGTGAGTTTACCATAGTTATAAATCCTTGTGGTCGAAAATCCTCAAAACATAAACAAAAAATTCGAAATTCGGGTGTTTTATTTCTCTTTCTTCCCTTAGGGTGATATTTTCATTGAACAGCTAGATGGTGTCAGTTTCCCCGAACAATAACATTTTATCGCAGTACAATTTGACCCTCTTCGATCTCCGTGTTAAACTAAACGATTGGTTTAAAAAATTATCAGGAACTAATTTTATTTATTAGTAATGTGGTTTTTCAGATGTCAAAAGAGAATAATATTCTGAACATCCTCTCGTTCTTTAAACGGGAAAATGAAACAGATGCGGTCAATTTTTTTATGATCGCCGGTTTAGGCAATCCTGGAAGGGAATATAAAAATAATCGCCACAATATTGGATTTATGCTTCTCAACCTTTTTGCAGAAAAACAGCGAGAAGACTTCGCCAGAATCGAAAGTAATGCTTTGGTGGCTAAGACAAATTACGGTAACAAACGTCTTTTATTGGTCAAACCACAAGATTTCATGAACCGTTCTGGTAAGGCAATCGGATCATTGATCAAATACTATAAAATACCGCTGGAACAAATCATGATTCTATATGATGATGTCGATTTATCCCTCGGTCAAATACGAATTCGTCCATTTGGCGGTTCTGGTGGTCATAAAGGAATATCATCGGTCATCGATCGATTGGGTACTGATTCATTCCCCCGGATGAGATTGGGAATTGGGCGTCCACCAGGTAAGAAAAACGCGGCTGCATATGTTCTCCAGGACTTTACCGCTTCAGAGGTGGAAACTGTCGAGTTTATGTTAATTCGCGCGATAGATGCTTTGGATGAATACCTGACTAATGGATTAGAAGCCGCAATGAATAAATATAACGTCACCGTAGATATCCAATAATTAAAATCATGGGTTTAGAATTCCTTATTAACTGTATCACTGAGAACAGTAAAATTATTTCTAGCAAACTCAAAGAGGGTTCATCTCCTGCCCCCCTGGAACTGCAGCGATCCGCTCGGTTACCTGTCCTGGCAGCTCTCCTGAAGGAATTTGATCGCCCGGTTGTCTTATTAACCGACCGTATGGACCATGCCCTCACCCTCGTTGAAGAAATGGGTTTATTGGCACCAAATTTAAACCTGAAACTTTTTCCAGAGCCCGAACCACTGTTCTTCGAAGATGCCCCTTGGAGCGACACCACCCGCCTGGATCGATTATTAGCAATAACAGAACTGGCATCTTACCATCAGGATGGCCTTGAAGTTGTAAAAAAGCCGCCTTTAATCATCGCCCCTGCACGGGCAATAATGGTTCGTACTGTTCCCAAAGATGAGTTTATTAAAAATTCGCGTTTTTTGGAAGCGAAACATGAGATTATATTTGACGAGTTTATTACTGGTTGTATTTATCTCGGGTATGAAAATGTGACAACTGTGGTCGCACCTAATCAAATTGCGCGCCGAGGTGGCATATTAGATATTTGGCCGCCAGCTGAGACTCTTCCCGTTCGACTTGAATTCTTTGGAAATGAGATCGAGACATTGCGACGCTTTGATCCGGGTACTCAAAGGTCACTCCAACAAAATAACAAAAAGAATCAAGATCATGTACAAGTTACTCCTGCGCGAGAGTATATTTGTTCTTCAAAAAATTCACCAACGCATGGCATTGCGAAGTGCTCTGAATTCTATATTCCACTGCTGCATAAAAATACCGCAAGTTTACTGGATTATCTTCCTGAAAATGGGTTGATTGTGATTTACGATCGTCAGACTCTGGAGGATACCGTTTATGATATCGAAGAGCAGGCGCTTGGACTGCGGCAGGAATATATTCAAAACGATAACCTGAACCAGGATTATCCGATCCCTTATATAACTTGGGCTGAAATTCAAGAATCAATAGAAACTCGTCAATTGCTCGATCTTGGACCGCAAACAACAGTCAATTATTCAGATGGTACTCAAAAAGAACTGAATCTAATCCAATCAGATACCAGGTTATCTGACCGATTTTCACCAGGGCCACGATTTGGCGGTAGATTAAAACAGGTAATGGAGCATCTATCGAGGGGATCTCGGGCTGGCGATAACCAGGTGATCGTATCACGTCACTCAGCGCGCCTGAAAGGTCTCTGGGATGAAGGGCATTCTTTATCCAAAAATGATAAACCTCTGTTCATTGAAGGCAGCTTAACCGAAGGATGGGTATTCCTACCGGAAAAATGCCCAACGGTTAGCCTTCTCACGGATGGAGAAATATTTGGTTGGAAGAGACCTGAACACCGCCAGCGCGCGCGACCAATCGCGGAAGCACCTGAAGAATCATACGCCGATCTTCAAACAGGTGATTGGGTCGTTCATATCGATCATGGCATTGGTCAATATCAGGGATTGGTAGAAAGAAATGTAGACGGATTACAGCGCGAGTATCTTTGCATCGAATATGAAGGCGAAGCCCAGTTATACGTTCCTGTATACCAGGCTGACCGATTAACGCGTTATATCGGTCCGGATAACCGGCAGCCGCCAAAAAATCGGCTGGGCGGTGCTGAATGGGGTAACACTAAGAGCAGCGTAAAAAAGGCAGTCCTGAAGGTGGCTGATGATTTGCTTTTACTTTATGCTCAAAGGAGTGAAGTCGAAGGCTTTGCTTTCAGTCCAGATTCGGCTTGGCAACATGAATTAGAGGCAAGTTTTCCCTACATTGAAACCGAAGATCAAGTGCAAGTTTTATCTGAAGTCAAACTGGATATGCAGACTCCACGACCTATGGATCGATTAATTTGTGGCGATGTGGGTTATGGAAAAACCGAGGTCGCATTGCGCGCTGCTTTTAAAGCCGTATTGGACGGTAAGCAAGTTGCATTATTGGTTCCAACTACTGTGCTGGCGCAGCAGCATTTCCATACCTTCAACCAGCGCTTGGCAACTTTTCCGGTTGAAGTAGAGATGTTATCCCGCTTCCGTACACCTCAGCAGCAGAAAGAGATCATCAACCGTTTGAAAGCGGGCAACATAGATATAATTATCGGTACCCACCGTCTTTTTTCACAGGATGTTGAATTTAAAGATTTAGGTTTGCTGATTATCGATGAAGAACAACGATTTGGAGTAACCCACAAGGAAACTCTAAAAAAAATGAGAACCGAGGTAGATGTGCTGACCATGACAGCAACACCAATCCCTCGCACGCTCTATATGGCGCTCAGCGGTATCCGGGATATATCCACCATCAACACCCCACCTGAAGAGAGACTGCCGGTTATTACTCATGTTGGTCCTTATTCCATTAGGTTAGTGCGGCAAGCTGTCCTGAGAGAATTAGAACGTGGCGGGCAGGTCTTTTTCGTCCATAACCGGGTTCACACGATAGATGCGATGGCAAACCACTTAAATCATTCGATTCCGGAAGCGCGCATCGGCATCGCCCACGGTCAAATGCATGAATCTGAACTATCAAAACGCATGGAACAATTTACAGCAGGTGAGATTGATGTGCTGCTGAGCACTTCAATTATCGAATCAGGCCTCGATATCCCCAATGCAAACACATTGATCGTTGACCGTGCAGATACTTTTGGTCTTTCACAACTCTATCAGCTGCGCGGTCGTGTTGGAAGAGGCGCTCAACGTGCATTCGCCTATTTTTTCCGCCATAGGCGCAAACTGCCAACTTTAGAAGGTCGTCAGAGATTGGAAACGATTGCCGAAAATACACAACTTGGGGCAGGGTTCTCAATCGCAATGCGCGATCTCGAGATCAGAGGCGCTGGTGATATCCTGGGAACTCGCCAACACGGGCACATCGCTGCTGTCGGATTCCACTTGTACACGCGATTGCTCGGAGAAGCAGTCCGAAAAATTCGTAATGGCAAGGATCTCCCAAGCATTTTCCAGGATACTTTCTATACGACAAGGCTGTTTTCTAGCAACGTGGATTTGCCTTTACCGATGAATATTCCGGCAGAATATGTTCCAGATAAATCCATCCGACTGGGATTATACCGGCGGTTAGCTGGGGTAATTTCATTTGATGAAGTGAATGCAATGTTGGAGGAGTTTACAGACCGCTTTGGCCCGCCTCCAGAAACGGTTCGCAATCTTTTTTTCCAATTGGAAGTGAAATTGTATTGTGAGCAAATTGGTTTATCTACACTCACGACGGAAAATAGCCAAATCGTTATGCGTTATCCAGATGAAGAAATCCCGCAAAACCTGCCAGATCTGGGAACTCGTGTCCGCATAGGGAAAACTGCATTATGGATGCCTCTTAATGGTAGTACTGATTGGAGAGGCGACCTTATGATGGTTCTGAGAATAATCAGCAGCGAGCAATTTGTAACTCAAAATTCAACGATAATTAATAAATAAGCTTAAATCTTCCTTTATATAATGACTAACGATGTTTCCAAGTGGAATACCATTATCAAAACGAATATTTGATTTTATCGCCACATCCCTTGGTTTGATACTGATCTCGCCTATCCTGCTGATTTTGAGTTTAAGTATTTGGATTTCACTCGGATCACCAATCATTTTCAGGCAAAAACGACCTGGTTACCAATCCAAGCCGTTCTGGATTTACAAATTCCGCACCATGACAGATAAGCGTGGTGAGGATGGAAATTTGCTTCCGGACTCCGAACGAATCACCCCTGTAGGCCATTTTCTGCGTACGACTAGCCTGGATGAACTGCCTGAACTCCTGAATATTATCCGGGGTGAAATGAGCTGGGTTGGGCCCAGACCGCTGTTGATGGATTATTTAACAAGATATTCTGCCGAACAAATTCGTCGGCATAATGTACTTCCAGGAATAACTGGATGGGCTCAAATTAATGGTCGTAACCTTATCACCTGGGAGGATAAATTCCGCTTTGATGTATGGTATGTCGATAACTGGACATTCTGGCTGGACATTAAAATTTTGGTAATTACCTTTTGGAAAGTATTAAAACGGGAGGGAATTAACCAACCTGGACATGCAACAGCAGAAGAATTTCAGGGAAAAAATACTCACCCCGACAATCCGTAATGATCGAATTTTCAGATCGATTCCATAAGATTTATGCTATACTCCAGCGATATGCCGACCAATGAACAGCTGTACGAACAATTGGTACGAATACGCTTTTTTGAAGAAACTGTGCTCGCCAATTTTTCGAAAGGGATATTTTTCGGGACAACCCATTCATGTCTTGGCCAGGAAGCCAACGCAGTAGGCGTTATAAGCAATATCCAACACAATGATATCGTCCTCAGCAACCACCGCAGCCACGGGCATTTCCTGGCATACGGGGGTGATATACAATCTTTATTCGCAGAACTGATGGGAAGATCGACTGGCGTTGTCGGGGGAAGGGGAGGCACCCAACATTTGCATTGGAGGAATTTTTACTCCAACGGTATCCAAGGAGGAATTCTGCCAATTGCCACAGGATTAGCTCTTGCGGAAAAGTTTAAAAATAATAACGCAATTGTGCTCGTTTTTATGGGTGATGGTACTCTTGGGGAAGGAATTGTATACGAATCTCTAAATATGGCTTCTTTGTGGAAAGTTCCAATTCTATTTGTATTAGAGAACAACCGCATCGCACAAACTACTCCCATCGAAAAAGCTGTTGCGGGTGATATTAAAATGCGCTTTCGTTCATTTGATATCCCTACTGAAGATATTGAATCCAGTGATGTAATTGAGATTTCAAAGCTCGCGGATAAACTTATCAAAGGTGTGAGGTCATCAATTTCGCCTCGCGCTATGATAATCCACACTTATCGATTCGGACCTCATTCAAAAGGAGACGACACCCGCAGTGTAAATGAAATCGATCGTATGCGGAAAGATCATGATCCCGTTCAAATTCAAGGTCAAAGGTTGGATTTAAAAACAAGGGATTCAATCACAATAAAAGTCGAGCACGAGATTCAAAATGCGTTTAATGACGCTCTGGATGACCCGTTTCCAGAACCTGATAAAGAATTTACTTCATGATAACAATCGCTGGTAGGCCCGGGCAATGAGGACAATTTTAGATGACCTTAATGCCGCACTCCATGATGCTATGCAGTGCGATGAGCGAGTAATTATCCTGGGGGAGGATATTCTTGATCCCTATGGCGGCGCGTTTAAAGTGACGCGCGGTTTATCTCGCAAGTTCCCAGAACGTGTGATAACTACGCCAATCTCCGAAGCTGGTATCGTTGGGCTGGCGACCGGTTTAGGATTAGCCGGATTTCTTCCAATCGTTGAAATCATGTTCGGCGATTTTTTGACTCTCGCGAGTGATCAGGTAATCAACCATGCTGCGAAATTCCGCTGGATGTATAATGAACAGGTCCGGGTTCCGATTGTGATCCGAACTCCTATGGGAGGCAGAAGAGGATACGGCCCAACCCACAGCCAGACATTAGAAAAGCTCTTTTTAGGAGTGCCAGGCTTACAAGTATTCGCCCCTTGCCCGATTGGAAATCCGGGGAGGCTGCTGAACTATACCGTCTTCAATTGTGAAGATCCAGTACTTTTTTTGGAAAATAAACTTTTATATGCACTACCGCCAAACAAATACCTGGATTCGAAAGAAATAATCATCCGCGAAATTGATCCCCTACCAGAAAGTAACCTATCCGTTATCCAAAATTCTGAAATTTTAGACAGACCAAAGACCTACTTAATGGCAGTTCGGGATGCTCCGCATTCATCTATAACAATAGCAGCATATGGGCACATGGTTGAATATGCTCACCAGGCTATAATCGAACTAGCGTATGAAGATGAAATTTTCTGTGAGGTAATTATCCCCACCCAGTTAACTCCCTGGAGAATCGACCCGATTTTCGCTTCTGTCCAAAAAACCAGTCGATTAATCGTAATTGAAGAAGGAACAAGGAGCCTTGGTTGGGGGGCAGAAATCGCCGCACGAGTGAGTGAACTGCCAAATTCAAATGTAAAAACCATTCGAAGAATAGCTGCATTAGAATATCCAATTCCTGCCAGCGAACCGCTTGAAACCGCGATGCTGCCAGGTAAAAACCAAATTATTGATGCTGCAAAATCGATAATCTAATCAATACCAATAAAAAATTTCAATAAGGAAAAAATAAATTGGAAGGATCCACCACGATAACAATCCCCCTGCTCAACCCAAATGAACGTGAAGTATCGATTGCCGCGCTTCACGTGAGTGAGGGCCAGAAAGTGACGAAGCGTGATCCAATATGCACCATTGAGACGACGAAATCGGTAGCGGATATCGAAGCAGAGCGTGATGGATATATATTAAATTTGTCTTTCAAGCAAGGCGATTTTGCAAATGCTGGAGATATCTTATGTTACCTAGCTGGATCGCCAACCTGGAAACCTCCCGTGATCGACAATGAAAGCATAAGTGTATCAAACACCACTCAGCTCTACACAGGGAAAGAATTAAAGATATCAAATGGTCTGAGAATAACCAAACCAGCGTTAAAATTCGCACAGGAACATAACCTGAACCTGGAAAACTTGCCTACATCTGAGATGATTACCAAAGAACGTTTAATTTCCATGATCGATCGAATAGAAACTGCCATGCCTCAGGACAAAGAAAGAAAGATGAGAAAAAATCAAATCCCACGTAAGGAATACAACACAAATGCACTGATTGTCTATGGCGGCGGGGGACATGGAAAAGCAGTAATAGAGTTAATTCGAGCATTGAACATTTATGAGATCGCTGGCATTTTGGATGACGGAATTGAAAACGAGACTGAGATCATGGGGATTCCAGTGTTCGGTGGGCAAGAAGTCCTCCCGGAGGCTTTTGATCGAGGCATAAGATTGGCAGTAAATGCGGTGGGTGGGATTGGTGATATAAAGATAAGGTCAATAGTATTCTCGAATCTGCTGGAGAAGGGATTCGAATGCCCATCGATAATTCATCCCAAAGCATTTGTTGAACCCAGCGCAGAAATTAATTCAGGCGTGCAGATATTTCCTCATGCATACATCGGTTCCGAAGTAAAGATCAATTTTGGTGCCATCATTAATACAGGCGCCATCATTTCCCATGATTGTGTATTAGATGATCACGTAAATATCTCCCCTGGTGCAATCCTTGCCGGAATGGTACATGTAGAAAAGGGTGTGCTTATTGGTATGGGGGTGACCGTAAACCTGGGAGTAAATATCGGTGAAGGAACTCGTATTGGTAATGGGGCGACAATTAAAGGAGAGGTGCCCCCAAAAAGCATAATTCGGGCCGGAACGGTTTGGCCAGAATAAGGCCTTATCAAAAAAATAGTATCTCAGTATACGGTGATTAAATTGAATTCTAAAATAAATATTTCTATGTCGTCCCCCGACATAACCATAGCAGAGCGGGAAGCAGTAAATGCAGTCCTTAATACTCCTAATTTAAGCATGGGAAATGAAATCCAGGAGTTCGAAAAATCGTTTCGTAAACTTACCGGGTCTCAATACGCAATTGGAGTAAATTCGGGTACAGCTGGATTACATCTCTGTATACATGCTGCAGATATTCGTGAGGGTGATCTGGTAATAACCACACCATTCTCATTCGTGGCATCCGCGAATGTCATTCTATATGAAAAAGCGATCCCGGTTTTTGTGGATGTCGAACCTGCAACTGGAAATCTGGATGTTCATCTGGTTGAATCTGCTATAAAAGATTTACTTTCTGGGGGAACCGCCGCCAATAAGTGGCTGCCGCGTCGAGGTTGTAGAAATAAGAAGGATCTTCGGTCAATTCTGGCAGTTGATGTATTTGGACAGCCTGCCGATATGGATCCACTCATGCAGATAACAAGAAACGCGGGGATAAAATTGATCGAGGACTCGTGTGAAGCGCTGGGAGCTGAATACAAGAACCGCAAAGCTGGCACCCTTGGCGATTACGGCGTATTCGCTTTTTATCCCAATAAACAGATAACGACTGGAGAGGGCGGCGTTATCCTCACAGATGACGACCAGGCAGCGGCTAAAATGGTCTCTTTACGCAATCAAGGCCGTACACCTGGTGATACCTGGCTGAATCACTCATACCTCGGGTACAACTACCGTCTTGATGAAATGAGCGCCGCACTCGGACGGGTTCAAATGAACAGAATAGACGAACTGCTTGAAAAGCGCGCAAAAGTAGCTGCCTGGTACAATCAAATTTTCGCAGAAATTGATGAGATTGAAACGCCTCAGGTCGCAGGCACAACAACTCGAACCAGTTGGTTTGTTTATGTAATCAGATTGTCACCGGCTATTAATCGGAATACGGTTGCTGAAAAATTGAAAAAAAAAGGTATACCTGCAAGGCCATACTTTGTGCCCATTCACCTGCAGCCGTACATGGTTCAAAGATTTGGTTACAAAACTGGAGATTTTCCTGTCACAGAAGACCTCGGGGAGCGCGGTTTAGCCCTCCCATTTTCATCAGTTATGAAAAAATCGCAAGTAGACCAGGTATGCTCTGTTGTCAAAAAAATACTCGTGGATCCGGAAAACCATTAAAAGAAATCCGGGAAATATCCCGGAATTTTTTGGATGTTTCTAATGCAAAAAAGAAGCATTCAATCGCTTGCAGGAAAAACAATCTCCTCTTTCCCAGCTAATTTGTCTTGAATAATTTGCACCACAATATCCAGATGGCGCGCTTTATGAACAAAATCCAGGTCGTCGGTCCGTATCGTTAATACCGGACATACATCAAAATCTTCCAGCCAATCCTGGTAATATAATTCAAGCAAAGTCAAATATTCAGGAGTAATGCCGCCTTCGATATCCCGTCCGCGATTACGTATACGTTCCATCAATACTGGCACAGGTGCTTTTAGGAAGATCAATAGATCAGGCGCTGGTAAACTCTCCACCACAAGATCAAACAACTTTCGATAGGCGAAATAATCACGTTCATTTAGATTATCCAGATGATGGAGGGCGCGTGCAAATATATGTGCATCCTCATATATACTGCGATCAAGTATCGCAGATTGAGGTAAATTTGCGTATTCAAGATATTGTTCAGCGCGGTGGCCGAGGAAAAAGATCTGTAAATGAAACGACCATACTTTCATATCTTCATAAAAATCTGGCAGATATGGATTATCAGCAACCGATTCGTAAGCTGTCTGCCAGCCCATACGCATTCCTAGGCGTTCTGTAAGTGATGTTTTTCCTGCCCCAATATTGCCTGAGACAAGAACCATTCTTTTTGTCATTGGTAAACTCGATTTATGAATCTTAGTATTCCGGGTCTGTAAAAAAACAAATGTTTAAATCAGCATTCACTGTAAGCGCATGCATAACACTTGCGGCATCCTTCCTCATTGACGACTGCTGCCTGACCACAATCCGGACATAAATCTCCAATTCGGTATGATCCGGTCTCATCTTCACCTTGTACTGATGCTAATGCCGTTTCACTCCTCAACTTATCGCCGTTTTCTTTTTTCCCCGGATTCTTAATATCTCTATTATCCAACTTGAATGCTGATTCTGTATTTTCAAGATATTCGGCTAACACACGTGCAACCCCATCAGGTAACGAGCGAACTCGATTTGGACCAAACCCTAATGACCTGCCTCCGCCAATACCTGAAAGCTGCCGCCAAACTTCTTTCAATCGTTCACGTGGAGCGATCGGAGATGATAAACGCAATATGTATGATATCAAACGGCCGATTGCCTCCGAAACGGATGCAGTATCCGAACCAGCCTTGGCTGTATTTACAAACACTTCGAACGGTTGGCTGTCCCCATTAACATTTATGGTGACAAATGCTTTCCCAAGAGGAGTGCTGATATTATAAGTCTGTCCTGTCAAATTCCGCGGGCGTGGTTTTTTCATATCATGCCACATAGAACTATCAGTTTCCAGTGTACCCGGTTCGATTCCAGCGACTGCCTTTTTCTTGTCGGCAACATGTTTTGTCTCAAGAACGACCTTCTGTCGAGAACCCGTAACATATACGGTTAATCCCTTGCAACCCAGTTCCCAGGCTAAATTGTATGCATGCGCTACATCTTCAGCTGCAGCTTCTTCTGAAAAATTTACGGTTTTTGATAGAGAGTTATCAACAAAGGCTTGCAATGCAGCCTGCATCCTTACATGCTCTTCAGCCGAAATATCCTGCGAAACAACGAAGACCTGGCGAATGTTTTCCGGCACTTCAGCAATATCCTGACATGTTCCTGTATCGATGACTTTTGAGATTATCCTTTGCAGCTGTTCGCCTGTAATATTCGCCTCAACAAGAGCTGCCTCAAAGAGCGGACTGGTGTAAGAGAGCTGCATATCTAGACCGTTATCTTCAACATGGCGGTAGTATGCCAGCGCGAATACCGGTTCACATCCATATCCTTCACAACCCGCCACTGTAGCAATCGTCCCGGTTGGGGCGATTGTTGTTTGAGCCGCATTCCGAATTCCATGTTCTCGGATACCAGAAATCACTTTATCCCAATCAACTGCCGGCCTGCCAAAATCATTTTCATATGGTTTCAAGGGTGATGGAGGCCGCCAACTTAATGAACCAGGATCATAAATACTTCCTAAAATCGAAGGGAAGGAGCCCCTTTTTCTCGCCATTTCAATGCTGGTCAACATTGAATGGTAACGCACAAATTCCATTACTTGGGAAGCGAACTCCTGACCTTCCTCAGACCCATATCGGATTCCGGCATGGTACATCAGATCTCCTAAGCCCATGATGCCTAGCCCAATCCGCCGGTTCCGGAAAGCTGCCTCGCGCAATTGCGGTACTGCAGGGACATACGTGTTCGCTTCGACGACATTATCAAGGAATATTGTGGCAAGTTCAATACTATTCTGTAGTTTCTCCCAGTCCACAGTGTGATTAATTCCAAAATGTTGGGCGAGATTTACAGACCCCAAGCAACAGTTTTCGTAAGGACCAAGCCACTGTTCACCGCATGGATTGGTCGCTTCCAGGTCGTACAGGTGCGGGACTGGATTGCCGCGATTGGCAGTATCCAGAAAAAGTACACCTGGCTCTCCATTGTGATGCGCCTGTCTCACAATACTTTCAAAAAGGTCCAATGCGCGCACTTTTTTATATTCGATAATCGGTATCCCCGCTGCTTCTGCTTGTTCAAATGTACCGCTAAAACCTTCATACTTGGGAGATTCGACATCGGGAAAGCGCAATGTCCACATATCATCATTTATCACAGCTTCCATAAACGAATCCGTAATTCCGACAGAGATATTAAAATTTGTTATCGCGTACTCGCTGCTTTTACATGTAATAAATTCTTCAATGTCCGGATGATCAATTCGCAGCACCGCCATGTTTGCGCCTCTTCTGGTGCCCCCCTGTGCAATCTCTCCAAATGCCACATCGTAAACACGTAAGAAACCTACCGGACCAGTCGCATGTCCAGCGGAAGTTTTAACCATTGTCCCTTTCGGTCGCAACCTTGAAAAAGAAAAGCCATTTCCGCCGCCGGTCTGTTGTATCAACGCAGCATCTCGTAGTGTTTGAAATATTCCGGATGAATTGCGCCCCATGTCATCGCTCACAGGCAGGACAAAACATGCTGCTAGCTGCCCCAAGGGGGTTCCGGCCCCGGTAAATGTTGGTGAATTTGGCAAAAATTGTAGATCAGATAATAAATTATAAAATTGATAAGCTCTTTGTTGAACTTCCTTATCCCAATTTGATTCGTGTGCTGCTATATGATATGCTACGCGCCAGAACATTTCTTCCACTGTTTCTGCTGGCTTTCCATCTTTTCCGCGTCTTAAGTATCTTTTCGTTAACACCCGTTTTGAATTATCCGATAGGACAACCGATTTCAAATTATCTGGTATCGGAGGAATATTAAGTTTTGCCGTATCTTTGATAGCTGTATCGAGTTCCTTAAACATAGTGATGTTTCCTTTCTAACAATAATGTTAACTTAAACCTGTAATTCGCAGTATTTGGAAAACACACAGGTAATCTTTTCAGATTAGCCAATCAGCAGGTGATCAATCTCGTTCCGAATTGCAATTAAATCATCTAGTCCCAGGTATACGGAGGCAAATCGGATATAAGCAACTTGATCCAATTTTTTTAAACCTTCAATGACCATGTCGCCAATAATCCTTGAGGAAATTTCTGCTTTTCCCATCGCCTGGATTCGTGATTCAATTTCTCCCACCAGACGATCGATATCCGCAGCTGATACAGGCTGTTTGGCGCAGGCTATCCGAATACCATGTATCAACTTTTCCCGGTCAAATCCTTCACGAGTGCCATCTTGTTTAATTATCAATGGTGTAGCTAGAATTGGGCGTTCGTAAGTGCTGTACCTTTGTCCGCAATTATCGCATTCCCGCCGTCGTCGAATTCCTCCTCGAGCATCATGAGAAGTATCTACAACTCGTGAATGTTGGTCACCGCAAAACGGACAGCGCATAGCACCCCTTTTTTAGAACAAATGTCCCTGCCACCTGTGGGGGTTCATAAAACAATAGCCCACATCTATGGGTGGAAGGGTGATGCATTCTAGCACATCAGTGCAATTGTGACAAGATATTCGCACCATGTTTGTCTTAAAATATTTATTTCTTTAAGGTAAGCGTTTTTGACTTCAGGAAGGACTTATTGAGAAACGTTCCCGTCCGGTGTTCATTTCACTACGGCAGGTCTGGCAACATGCTTGTCAAACCAGCCGTAATGATTAATCATTCCCCGTGCGAAGGCACATACGGGGGTTTTTCATATTAATTTCCCATCTTTCAGACATATGTTCGGGTTCTATCCTTCGGACTTCTGATATCTGGTCATGCAAGATAGAGGAGGAATTGAGACATCGTATGTCCATGCTATCGTAGATAAAACTAGAGAACATCTTCATCATTGATTGACCTACCACTAATTCGTGGTAGGAACCGCATACTTGAAATAGATTGCTCGAATTTGCTTAATAATTATCACATCTGCTCTATTGATTGAATCGTTCGCTGTTCCTGATAAATGCGGGTACATCAAGATCGTCGATTTCATACGCACGCGGCTGAAAATTCTTAATATCGGGACGGACACTCTGAGTGGTGTCTTCTGATTCTTGTTCCTGCACTTTACCGATCGGTTCATTTATCGGTTGATCAATCAAACGTCGGGAAGCAGTCTGTCTTTCAAATCCGGTTGCGATTACCGTTATTCGAACGGCATCTTCCATCTCTGGATCAATTACTGCACCGAAGATCAAATTTACATCTGGATGCGCAGTTTCTTTAATAATCGCTGCCGCCTGGTTGACATCGTACAGGGTCAAACCGGACCCTCCAGTGACATTGAACAAAACGCCGTGCGCGCCATCAATGGTGATATCCAGCAATTGACTTGAAATCGCCTGTTCTGCAGCTATTTGAGCTGCATCCTCCCCTTTGGCATTACCAACCGCCATCAGCGCTGCGCCGCCTTCCGACATAATCGTGCGTACATCTGCAAAATCTAGGTTAATTAACCCGGGGACAGTTATTAATTCTGAAATACCCTGCACACCTTGCCTGAGCACATCGTCTGCCAATCGGAATGCCTGCTGGAGGTTCGCTCGCTTGTCAACAATTTGGAGCAATCGGTCATTAGGTATCACAATCAGAGTATCGGCTTGTTCCTTTAGCTTCGTGATTCCCGTCTCCGCGGCCTTATTGCGACGGGCTCCCTCAAAAGTAAACGGACGCGTAACAACACCAATTGTCAACGCTCCAATTTCTTTCGCAATTTGAGCTACAACAGCTGAACCTCCAGTTCCAGTACCGCCTCCCATCCCTCCAGTGATGAATACCATATCCGAACCTTTAATCACTGCGTAAAGATCTTCAGCGGATTCTTCGGTAGCTTTGCGCCCAATTTCCGGATCTCCTCCAGAGCCAAGCCCACGTGTTAGTTTTTCTCCTACACGCACTCTTGTCTGAGCCTTAGACAATAACAAGGCTTGCGCATCTGTGTTGATCGCTACAAATTCGACGCCCTGCAATCCTTCGTCGATCATACGATCAACCGCGTTGCAGCCACCGCCTCCAACTCCAATGACTTTAATTCGAGCAAATGATTCGATCTGGTTGGGCTTATTAAAATTGTTTGACATATCTTCCTCCTCTCGGATTACTATCAACTTATTTTTATTATTAATCAACAATAAATTCTCTATTTAATTCTGAAATAGCTATTAAATAATTCCTAAGGTAAAAGCCGTTTTAGAAAAGTTTGGACTGTCGCCCAATCTAAAGAAAAATTTCCTATCGGTGACATTTTTTGTCTTCCATTGCGTTTCTGTGAAGCTACTTCACTCATTAAATAAGCCCAGCGTAATAACCCAACGCTGGTTGTGAATGCTGGTGTAACAAGGTTGTCGCTGTTGCCTGATAAGTTATCTGGTGTAGCGATGCGGACCGGCAGACCCATTACTGAGCTGGCAACTTCCCGGATTCCCGGAAGCATGCTTGATCCACCAGTTAACACCATGCCGGCTGGAAATAATCCCTCATACCCCGAACGCCTTATCTCCTGTTTAACCATGCTAAAAATTTCCTCAACCCGAGCAGTAATTATATGGATAAGGTCGCGCTGGTTAACTTGTATTGGTTCCTGCTCACCAATTGTACGTACATGAAAATATTGGTTTGGATCAATATCGTTTACCAAAGCACGCCCATGCTTCAGTTTGATTTCCTCCGCCTGTGACATTGGTAATCGCAAACCCTGGGCGATATCCGAAGTTATATGATTACCACCTAAAGCCAGGACAGCCGTATGCCATACATCTCCGTTGACGTATACACCAATATCCGTCGTCCCGCCTCCTATGTCACAAATGACTGCCCCCATAAGTCTTTCTGTTTCTGTAAGCGCTTCCTCAGCAGCAGCGAGGGGATTCAGCACAAATTGAGATATTTCCACACCCATATTTTGAACACTCTGCCGCAGATTTTCAACGCTGGCTGCACTTGCTGTAATGATATGCGTTTCTACTTCCAATCGATATGCATGCATACCAACCGGGGTTCGGATTCCATCCTGTCCATCTAAATTGAAACCTCGTTGAATGACATGAACGACTTCCTGGTTGTGAGAGATAGGAACCGCGCGGGCAGAATCGACCGCACGCATAACATCTTCATTATCGACAGTTCTTCCGGCAACACCTACTGTACCTCGATTATTCACAGATGATACATGTGAACCAGCTAGACTGACCAAAGCGGAACTGATTTCGAGACCAGACTGTCGTTCAGCTTTGTCCACTGACCGAGAAATCGCTTTTGTTGAAGCATCCAAATCCACAACCACACCTTTACGCAACCCTTGCGATGCTTCTACACCAGAACCAAGTATGTGCAACCCACCGGAAGATCCTTCCTGGGCAACTAAAGTACAAACCTTGGTAGTACCTACATCTATGCCAACGACAACTTTTTCATCCATATGACACTCTCACTCAACTCATCATTCTGCTAGGCGATAATAAGGATTATGCACAAATTCAACACTTATAAATTCAGGTCTTACTTCATCCATCTTCAATTTATTAAAGATTGCTTTGAATACACTCAATTTCATTTCGATATCATTTACACTGCCAAAATAAACTTCCCAGCCGCGGCGATCCTTCCAGGATAAACCATGCAAGTCATCGAAGTGCAATATCGCCCCCTCTGGGGCGTATTCATCCAGGATCAGTATCGTCGATACCATCTCGGGGGATAGCTTTTGTTTTGCTTTGGCTGTTCCCTGATCGTCAATTAATTCATTCGATGCATACCTATTGAGTTCCAATTCCCCAGATGCCAGTGGCATTGAACTTCCATAATTAATGTCTCCGGGGACTTCTTGTGAATGTACGATTGGATACTGTGTGATATCAAATAAACCATCCCGTGCAGGAAATACAGACCCGTTTTGGTCGATAAGTAGATTCTTCTCATCGACATTCCAAACCAGCACAGGCACCCGTTCAGTAACTGTAATTGCAACCGTATTTGGTAATGCGACCGAAACAGAAACACTTGAAAATTCTGAAAATGCGTTTGATAAATCTTTTTCTATGCTTGCGGGATTGAGAGTGAAGATCGGCTCTCCAGAAATACCTAAATAAGTATTCAAATCCATGCTGGTCACTCTTGTCAGACCATTTACTTCAACCAGATCCACTCGATATGTATCAGTTTCCCATACCTGGTAGATCGCATAAGCGCACAAACAGACCAGTAACAGTGACAAAACTCGCCAGCCAATGTTTACCCTGGGAACCGAAGGCAAACGCACTTCTGCACCCGGCACATTCAATGGGACATCAATTCGTCGGCGGCTCCTATTGAATGCTTTGCTGTTGCCAACAGCTGCTCCACCATCCAAACCGCGAACCATCACAGGAGGCATTGAAGAAACCGGTCTCATACTACCCCGGCTTGCATTTGCCTTTTTGGTGTGATTGCCTGGATTTACTCTTCTCCGGCGCATTCTATCTTTTCGCCGAGAAGAACGGGTGAAACGAATTCCCATCAATCATCTCTCCGGTAACGTCTTACTGTTTGAATACGTTCTTCTTTCCTCTCTAACGCCAACATGATCAGGCGGTCAAGAAGTTCTGGGTATGAAATCCCGCTGGCTTCCCACAATTTTGGATACATGCTGATTTTTGTGAAACCAGGGATTGTGTTGATTTCGTTTAAAAAGAGACCGGCTTGCTGATCATGCCCAGAAATATTTTTTTCTAAAAGAAAATCAACTCTAGCCATGCCCGCACAGTCTATTGCCTTATAAGCTTGAACTGCTAACTCTCTTACTTTCAAGGAAAGGTACTCCGAAATCGGTGCCGGAATGATCAACTCCGAATCATCATCGATATATTTAGCCTCATAAGAATAAAATTCCCTGCTCGGAATGATCTCTCCTGGGACTGAGGCAATAGCTTCGTCATTCCCCAATACACTCACTTCAATTTCTCTAGCCTCGAAGCCTTTTTCAATGAGTATTCGGCGATCAAAGTTGGCGGCTTCAACCAAACCTTCAAAGAGATCTGACCTTGACCAGCATTTAGTAATACCGACTGAAGAACCCATGTTTGCAGGTTTAACAAATATTGGATATTCCGCGAGCTGCTCAGCTGATTCAATCACTTTTGATGAGTCTTGTTCAATTTGTTTTCTTGAGACTACCATTGAATCTAGAACTGGGATATTATTCGCTAACATCACATCTTTAAAAACACCTTTATCCATGGCTAATGATGAGCCCAACACCCCTGCACCAACATATGCCACCTCGGTTAATTCCAATAATCCTTGCATAGTCCCATCTTCTCCAAATGTCCCATGCAATACCGGAAAGACGACATCGATATTCGAAAAATCCAGCAACACTTCCCCATTTTCCGTTTTGTCAATCAGGTACAAATCTCTCCGAGTGGGGTCTGGTAAGAGGGTTGCCGTCTTATGATTGAGATAATCGCCACTCTCAAACGCATTCAGTATATCTTCACCAACCATCCAGATACCATCATGAGAAATCCCAACCTGGATGACCGAATATTTATCAAAATCAAGCGCAGAAAGTACGGAACGCGCCGACATCAGGGAGACCTCATGTTCCCCAGATCGTCCACCAAATATCACCACAATTCGTTTCTTGTCTTGACTCGGCATAATCTATTAGCAGGTAATTGTTATCACTTCATTTTTCAGAGCAGTGAGCTATTTTCCGACAGCCTCAAGTTCTAAATCACCGATTAGCTCAATTTCTAACTCCAGTTCAATATCAAATTGATCGAATACTTCCTTCCGGGCTAATTGAATTAACGATAAAACATCATCAGCCGTTGCATTACCTCGGTTGATAAAGAAATTAGCGTGCAGTGAGCTGATTTCTGCATCACCAATACAAACGCCTTTCAAACCAGCAGCGTCGATCAAACGACCAGCGTAATCTCCTGCAGGGTTCTTAAACATCGACCCCCAACTAGCACCAGGAGGTTGGGTACGCCGGCGGTATTTAGTGAACTGTTCCACCTTTTCTTGAACCAGACTGGGATCGCTTTGCCGTAACCCAAACCTTGCTGCTAGAACGATATATTCGCCTGGATTCTGCTTGAGCAGGCTGCTGCGATAGGAGTATTCAAACTGGTGAACAGACCACTTTTCACGCAGCACTTTGTGCTGATTTTTGTTCTCAATCAGGTGCAAGATTTCGGCCATTAGCAGCGCATCGGCGATCTCACATCCGTGTGCTCCAGCATTGCCAACCACGGCTCCCCCAATTGACCCGGGGATGCCGGCAGCCCATTCAATCCCAACCAATCCACGCCGCGCTGCCTGGCGTGCGATAACTCCCAGGTTAGCGCCCGATTCAGCCCACACAGTCAGGGTATCAGAATTATTTCCAAAATCAACCTTCCTGGCTTTATTCAAAAGGACAATACCTTGAAAACCTCGATCGCTCACCAAAATATTTGAACCGCTGCCTAGGACTAATAAAGGTATACGGTTCTCCCAGATGAGGGAAACAGCATGCGCAAGCTCCTCCTTTGAATTAATTTCAAGCAATGCATCCGCTGGTCCGCCTATCCGGGCAGCGGTCAGCTTTGACATGTTTACTTTTTCCCGTAAACGATCACCATATACTTTTTTAAGTTGTGTAAAATCCCACAGCTTTTCCTGATCCAGACTGGTATTGCTGATATGCTGCAGGATTAAATCCGCATCCCCTGCAGAGAGAATGATCACGACATCACCCGCTTTTGTTTGCTCCTCTAAATAGAGCGCGGTATCATGCACGCTAGCTACATGCCGGACATTTTGGTTTTGAACATACTTGTACTCTGAAATAGCCCGAACTATTTCCTTTGCATCGAAACCATCTGCAGGCGGTTTTTCCCGAGCAGCATAAATATCAGTAACAACGACATAGTCAGCGTCATTAAAAGCATTACTGAACTCTTTTAAGAACGCCCGTGAACGTGAGTAAGTATGCGGCTGCCACACCGCCAAAATCCGGCACTTCGGGAATCGTGTTCGAGCAGCAGCGAGGGTGGCTCTGATTTCAGTTGGGTGATGAGCGTAATCATTAACATATATCACTCCATTACGTTCAGCCTGGATTTCAAACCTGCGATCAGTACCTTTGAATTCAATTAAAGCTTTAGCCGCTTCATCCAGAGGGAGCTCGAGAAGTTCTGCTGTACTCAGCGCAGCGGCTGCATTTAACACATTGTGGATACCTGGAATTTGAAGGGTAACCACAATATCCTTCATGTATTTACTCCTGAATTGAAAGGAATTGCCGCCAAGTTCATTTGACTCGATTTTTTGAACTGAAAAATCGAACTCTTGCTGATTTACATACAATTGGACGGAATCCACCTCTTCAGCAATACCAAATATCATCTTGTGTTCGGGTCCCGTTACTTCTTTCGACAGACGCACCGCGCCAGAATCATTCCCACATATCAGCAGTGAACCTGTATTCTCTACCTGCCCCGCAAATTGAACGAAAGCTTGATAAAAATCTTCGGATGTAGGGAAAAAATCCGGATGATCATATTCAACATTCGTGACAATTGCGATATTTGGCTCCAGTCCTAAGAACATATGATCATATTCATCTGCTTCGATTACAAAGATATCACCAAGTCCTTCATGGGCGTTATCACCCAGATTAATCGAAACACTACCAATTATGTAGGAAGGATCAATACCGCAGCAATACAATATCCAGGCAATCATAGCCGTGGTGGTTGTTTTTCCATGGGTTCCTGATACAGCAATACAGCGTTTATCTCCGATCAATTCACTTAAAAATTGGGATCTTTTTAATACAGGGATACTTCTTTCGTAAGCAGCCTGAACTTCAACATTCTCTTCAGGAACTGCGGAAGAGCGTATGACCAGATCTGCATCGTTTATCTGTCTTGCGGAATGTCCGCTGTATACCGTCGCTCCTGCCAAAGATAAGTTTTCGGCATTCTGTGTAATATTTCTATCCGAACCGCTGATTTTATAACCGCGTTCCAACAAGACCTTTGCAATTGCAGACAGCCCGGTACCACTGATGCCAATAAAATGAACCTTTTTCATAAAATCAATTCACATCAAAATTCAATAAATTTAACATTTTTATTTACTTAAATCAAAACCACTAATACAAATAAAAAAGCAACGACAACCGCTACATAAATCCAATAACCGCTTAGAATTGCGGGAGCAAATGAGTTCAATAGTCGCTCTGCAGTCTCAATTGAGGAAGGTACAGCAGCCGGAGCGCTGATTGCCGGCGAAAATGGATATCCCGCTTCATCCATGAAGTACCATAATGTTCCAAAGATCAGGTAACCATTGATTGCCCCAAACAATAAGCCTAAAAGAAAATCCTGTACACGATCGCGTCTCTCATTAAACCTGGCAAATTGGGATAATTTTGGCGATTGGTATCCAAAAAATACCATAACTAGCAGGATCCCTGAACGCATCCAAAATTGTGACATCGAACCGCCCTGGAACATATCATTTGTGTACGGTAATAGATCTTCAATAACAGCGATAAAACCCAGGGCAAGAATAACGCTGAAGCTGACCAGGACCTCTTTGCCCCATCCCCGCATAGAACCGATAATTGCAAATAAGATCACAAAAATATAGAACGCAAACACCAGACTAATCATTGCTGAATCCTTCCCGGTTATTTACCGCCATCTCTCTCAGGTGTGAGGCAATGCTTGCAGCGGCATCTGGTTTGTTCAGCGCTCGCATCGCTTTACTCATATTATTCCGGAGCTGTTTGTTTGCTATCATTTCGCGCACCTGTGGTAGCAGCTGATCCTGAAGATCCTCTTCACTTATGAGTACTGCAGCACCCCTTTTTAAGAGGTAACGAGCATTCACTTCTTGATATTGCCATGCGTGTGGATAAGGGATCAAAATTGCAGGTAAACCAAAAAGGGGATATTCGCCTAAAACTGATGCACCAGCTCTGGAAATTACAATATCCGCCGCGGTCAAGGCTGCTCCCATTTCGTCATGCAAATATTCATAGGGATGATAACGATCAGCATACTTCGATATACCCTTCAAATTCTTGCCAGCCGATTCAACTTCTATCCAATCCAATTGACCACTAATATGCACAACCTGAATATCTTCCAACAAAACCGGTAATGTCCTGATAATTGCGCGGTTGATTGATCGCGCACCCTTAGATCCGCCTAATACGAGTAATGTCAATAGTTCGGATTTCAAACCGAGTGTGCCAACAGCCTTAGCTTTCGTCCACGATCTCAAATTTGATCTAGTTGGGTAGCCAGTCACATTCAATTTATTTTGATTACCGAAGTAATTTCGCGATTCATCCGCCGTTATGTCAATACGATCAGCCAGCTTCGATAGGGCTTTCAAAGCCATCCCGGGTTCGATATCGGGAACATATAGTAACGATGGGTATCTAATCCCTGCTAAAGCCATCGGTACTGCCATATATCCACCAGTAAAAAGCAGCACATCAGGATTAAATCTATCCAAAATCTGTCTGGATTGGAAAAAACCCTTCACTAGCTGGGACAGGTTGCCAGGTAAAGAACCCAACCCGACACCATGGATACCTGCCGCGGAAATGCCTTCAAACGGCACCTGCGAACCTTTTACCAGTTCGGCATCCATGCCATCTTTGCTGCCCACCCACAGGAAAGAATCTTTGGAAGCATTTCGATTTAGCTTGAATGTATCCATATTTTTACGAACGCTCCAAGCATTCCTAGTTTCATGCATTTTTACGGCTTGCAGTACGGCGAGAGCTGGATAAACGCCGCCTCCCGTACCGCCTGCGCAAATCAACAACCGCATTGATTATCTTTCCTTGCTCTACTTTATTAATCTCTGACAAGCGTGAAATATTCAGGATAATGCCAACAGCCGCTAATGAAACGATTAAGTTTGACCCACCTGCGCTTATAAATGGAAGCGCATTTCCCGCGAAAGGCAGTAGATTTACCATGACGGCCATGTTGATGAAAGCTTCTAATGACACCCATAAAGTCAAACCTCCAGCAAGCAGCATCCCGAGCTGGTCGGGAGCTCCATGCGCCACCAAAAATCCACGCCACATGAATATTGCAAATAAAATCACCAATACCGCCGATCCAATTACACCTGTTTCTTCACCAACCACAGCAAAAATACTGTCTGTTGGAGGCACCGGCAATCCCGTTAGCTTAGTCTCAGCCTCACCAATTCCAACGCCAAACCACCCGCCTTTGATAATCGCTTCCAAAGACCTACGGACATGGTATGAACCTTCGGTAGGATCCATCAAACCGGTCATAAAATATTCAATCCTTTCTGATCCAGTTGGAGAAAGTTGAATAATAATCCAGCCTATCACCAATGAAATTGCCAGTAAAATCCCGATTTGTTTTAAATCACCGCCTGCCAGGAAGAACATCAAGCCGCCAAGCATAAGAATCGTTGCTACTGCGCTGAAATCCGGTTGCAGAATAATCAAACCACCAAACAATCCTAAAAGAATTGCTAAAGGAAGTAAACCGAAACCAATTTCGCCTAATTTCTCTTGCTTTGCTGACAACCACACTGCCAGGTATATAATTATGGCCAGTTTCGCCATCTCCGATGGCTGGATCGATCCTCCAAAAAGCGTTCGAACAGCGCCGTTTCTCACCTCATTTACAACAAGGACGGAAAGCAAAGCTACAATAGTAAAAACCATCACAAATAGCGCTAATTTTTTCCATTTGTGATAATCAAATAGTGAAAGAATGAATGCACAAATTAATCCAATTCCCAACCAGATCAATTGGCGGTAAAAAATTGTCGTTGCATTCCCGTAATAAATATTGGAATAATCGTAACTGGCCGAATATACCATAACAAGTCCAATAATTAGAAAGGTAATTACAGTTAGCAAAAGCGGAATATCAAATCGCAATTGGACCTTATTCCGATGCTTCTCCTTTTTTTGAGAATCGACCGTATTGATATATGCGCCTTCTCCAACAGGCGGGGTTTCAATGTTGTTCTTGGATTGAGATGAACTTAGGGAAGTTCTTCTACCCATTTTGCGAAACATTTTCCTCGCTCCTCATAATTCGTAAATTCATCAAAGCTGGTCCCACCCGGTGAAAGCAAGACTACATCGCCTGGTTGTACAATATCAGCAGCAGTTTTCACAGCATCATACATACTCTCACACCTGATAACTTTCAGTACATCATTCTCCGATAAATCCAAGGCTGTCATTATTTTTTTTGCCATTTCACCAAATAAGATCAAGGTCTTGACTTTCTGGCGAATTAATTCTAGAAGTTCCTCCCATGGTAAATTCTTATCCCTGCCGCCCGTAAGAAGAACCAGAGGCTCTTCAAATGAGTTTATGGCTTCTATAGCACGGCGAGGAGTAGTGGCAATTGAATCATTAAACCACTCCACACCATTCCATGTTCTGACATATTCCAACCGGTGATGTCCACCCACGAAGTCAATGACCCCAGCCTCTATGCTCTCAGCAGATACTCCAGCAGCATATGTGATTGCCGCAGCAGCCAGGACGTTTCTCAAATTATGCTCTCCTCTTAATGGAATATCATCGACTCCTAGCAGTCTCACCTCCGGCCGTTCATTCCCCTTCTCGAAAACATCACCTGAGGTTATCGAATGATTTCCTGCAATATATCTCATGTAAACGATTGAATCTCTAATGAAAGTGCCTTCCAAACCATCTTCTAAATCAGAGATACCAAATGAAATTACCTTTGCTGCAGTTGATTCAGATAAAGACCACGTAGCCCTATCATCCCGACTTAAAACAGCGATATCAGACGATGATTGAAATGTCAGTATTCTCTTTTTTGCGGAAATGTAATCAGCCATTGACTCATGACGGTCCAAGTGATCAGGGGAAAAGTTGAGCACAGCCGCGATATGAGGCGATTTGTTCATAATCTCTAATTGAAAACTTGATAGTTCCATTACAGCAATATCATCAAAACGCATATTTTCGATATCATCAATCAACGGATTACCGATATTTCCACCAACCCAAATCCTCTTGCCATAAAATACGCTTCTCCGGGATGTGGCGGCTTTTTCCAAAATCTTCCCTACCAATAAAGTTGTGGTTGTTTTTCCTGCTGAACCAGTAATACCAATGACCGGACACGGAGCTGCCTCTAAAAAGATTTGCGAATCGTTCAAGACCGGAATATTGCGGGCCAAAGCCTCGCTGACTAACGGCAATGTTAAGGGAACGCCTCCAGACATACATAAAACATCACAACTATCTAACAGGCTCAATGGGTGCTCATTAAACACCCATTCGATCGGATATCCATCTTCCGATAAATCCTCCAGAGCGTTTTGGGCACCGACTAATTCACCCTCAGATTTCTGATCGTTTAGAATCACAAACGCTCCCTGTTGCACCAAATATCGTGCCAGTGCGGTGCCCTGACGGGCAGCGCCGAGGATAACGATCTTCTTCCCATTCCAGTCACGCATCTGTTGTTCTCATTTTTCAGATACCACTAACACTTCATAACAGCAAAAAATCCATCCATTTTAAACAAGCGCCAGCGCAACACCGATCATCGCAAACAGCAAGCCAACTAACCAGAACCGCTGAACGACCTGGGTTTCGCTCCATCCAGATAACTCAAAATGGTGGTGAAGCGGAGACATCTTAAATAATCTGCGGCCGCCGGTAAGTTGAAAATAAATCACCTGCAGAATTACGCTGAGCACAATACTTGTAGGAATTATTGCGATTATTGGTAACACAAACCAATGACCAGTCATCAATGCGATGACCGCCAAGGTCGCACCCAAAGCGAGCGATCCCGTATCGCCCATAAATAACATGGCAGGATGGACATTGAACCAGAGAAAACCAAAAATTGCGCCCACAACAATGAAACAAAATTGGGAAAGGAAAACTTGTTCTTGTAAAAGTGCAATTCCTCCATAAGCAGCAAATGCGGTCGCGGATATCAAACCTGCCAGACCATCCAATCCATCTGTTAAATTAACTGCATTTGAATAAGCAACAATGATAAATGTTGCAAGTGGGATATATAGGATACCTAAATCGATAAATCCTTTCATTCCGGGAATATAGAATATCGAAATCCCTAAAACGTATATTATGCCAATCGAAGCAACGAACGCCAGTACCACTTGAACAATAAATTTCGTGCGTGCGCGGATTCCAAAGGAATTTGGTCGACCCCTCAAACCTTCCCAATCATCGATAGCACCCAGGGCTGCAAATGCGACCATAACAGACATAGGTAACATGATCGATCTACCTGTTACTGTAATTCCTATCAATGAAGCCGCATTTAATAATCCTGTCACAAATAATACCGGGATAACAATCAGCACCCCTCCCATTGTTGGCGTTCCTAATTTACTGAAATGCCGATCTGGCCCTTCAACGCGGATTGCTTTTCCAACCTTGAAATGCCGCAGAACACGTAAGAGTGGAGGTCCCCAGATCACAGTCATCATAAAACTGATACCAGCTAACGCCAGCGTCATTGAAGTTTGAGTCATTCACTCTTCTCCAATGCTGTAACGACTTGATCTAAACGCATCGCATGAGATCCCTTTACAAGAACCACATCATTTGCATCTAAACGGTCATTCAAGAAATCAACCACCTGCTGGCTGTTTTCTAATTTAGTTATTTTTTCCCCGGATAGTCCGATTTTATGGGCTGTTCTAGCGATGATCTCCGCTCTTTTTCCCACAACAACCAGTTCATCTACCACTTCAGCCGCTCTACCCCCAACCATTCTATGTCCCTCGTATTCATATTGCCCGAGTTCAAGCATATCACCCAGGACAGCTATCTTATTGCCATCTAACTCTTCCAAAAGATTTAACGCTGCTATCGTTGACTCTGGTGAAGCATTATATGTATCATCCAGGATTAAGGCTCCACCCGAGCTGCGAACAGCAACCAGGCGCAATTGCGCCCTGCCTGTCCGTAAGCCGTTTATGATTTCCTCCCAGGTCAAATCTTCAACAAGACCCAGGGCAGCAGCTCGTAAGACAGTATGTACGGAATGACGACCAATCAAAGGTATTCGCAAATATTGGGTTTCATTTTGGTAATGAAGCCTCAAACGGATCCCGTCTAAACCCAGACCTTCCACATTGTCAGCCCACAGTTCAGCACGGGGATCTAGTCCATAATAAAAAATCCTGGCATCGGTTTGTGCAGCCATCCCACGGACCCATGGGTCGTCATAGTTCAATATCGCGACACCATCAGGAGCAGAGGGTAGCGCCTGTACCAGCTCAGATTTTCCTTCAGCGATCGCCTTCTGAGTACCAGCTCTTTCGGCGTGAACGGTTCCAATATTTGTTACTACTCCCACTTGCGGTTTAGCGATATCACACAAAAACTTAATTTCCCCTGGAACATAAAAACCCATTTCCAGTACTGCTATTTGATGTTCTTCAGTCAGACTCAGGATGGTCAAAGGCAGACCTATTTCATTATTTAAATTCCCCGGATTCTTTAAAGTCTGGTACTTTTGATTTAAAACTTCCGCCGAGACTTCCTTGGTTGTCGATTTCCCAACACTTCCAGTAATGCCAACCACTTTGGGATTTAATTTCTGTCGCCAAAACCGGGCTGTTTGTTGGACAGCGGCGATCGTGTCATTAACTCTTATGCAAAATGGTGTGTCGATTTTTTCGATATTTTTGGAAATGGCAGCTTGGTGCAATTCCATAACCCGATAACCGGACGGGAGGGGTTTTTGGACAAAAACCAGTTTTGCTCCATTTTCGACAGCTTCATCAATGAAATCATGCCCATCGACATTTTCCCCCTCAACCGCTACAAACAAACAGCCTTCTGTGGCAATGCGAGAATCCACAACAGCGCATGCTATTTCTACCGATGCCCATTCTGGTCGATCAATCCCTAACGCTTCAATCACATCCGCTATTGTAAGCATATATATTTTGATCCGCTATCAGAAATCCTCGATTTCAGAAAAATCAATTACCGTACAATTCAGATCGTACATCATCCGGAGGTATATCCATAAGTACAACAAGCTGCTCGACTGCTTTACGAAAAACTGGGGCTGCAACTACTGAACCCCATTGTGAGGATTTGGGTTTCTCTAACCATACATAAACCAGAAATTGGGGATCATCCGCCGGACCCCATCCAATAAATGATGCGTTCGTCTCATTTGATGTATAACCATATTGAGTTGGGATTTCTGCTGTTCCGGTTTTTCCAGCTAACCTATATCCGGTAACCAACGCGTCTGACGATTCTTTTTCCAACGAACGGGCAAGCATTTCGGATATGATTTGGGCAGTTTCTGCTTTGATCGGCATACCAATCACTCTTTGTTCAATATCATGTTGGTATCCATCGTTTATCACAGAACGGACGATATGTGGAGCCATCATCTTTCCCTGATTTGCCAACGCTGAGGCTGCAATTACCATCTGGAGCGGCGTAACGGAAACGCCCTGCCCAAAAGAGTTTGTTCCAAGATCTGCATCATACCAATCCCCGTCACCTGGTGCTTTCAAACGACCCGGAACTTCACCAGCCAGATCAACGCCTGTCAATTGCCCAAATCCAAATGACAACATATACTGGTAAAAATCTTTTGGACCTAATTGATCGGCTACCCACGCCAGACAAACATTCAGCGAATGCTGCATACATCCCTGCATATTCTGAAGGCCCCATGCCCCCATGTTCCAGTTGTATATGCGAGTACCACCGATTTCAAAAACGCCGGTATCTATAAATTCTGTTTCCGTTGTCACAGCACCACTGTCTAAAGCTGATACCATGGTGAAGATCTTAAAAACTGATCCCGGTTCATATGCCTGGCTTACAATCGGGTTGAAGGGAGTTTCATCTGTAAAAACTTCCTGGTATTTCCAATATTCATTTGCATTCAATCGCTTTGTAGCTGCTAAAGCCAGCAGTTCACCAGTTTCTGGGTCGATAACAATCAGAGTGCCCGAATCAGCGCCGGTTTCATCAATAGCGTCATCAATCACTCGTTCCATAACACGCTGTATCGCCCGGTCGATGGTTAAAACCAGGCTTGCCCCTTCGGGTATCTCAGGCAACTCCTGCACCCTGCCCGGATGAAGAGGAATCCATACGAATGATTCATCACCGGCCAGCAAGTCGTTATATTTCTCCTCAACACCATAAAAGCCAACCCCTTCCCTGTTCACAAACCCAATAATGTTTGAGGCTAATTCATTGTCAGGGTAAATGCGCTGTAAATGCGGTTTGAATGTAAGTCCGCTTAAGCTGGGAGCATCCTTTTCACGACTCGAACCATACAACTCTTCCATTTGTTCGATTAGCAATATAAGTTGATTTATCTGTTCCTCTTCAACGTTGGTCGCCACAACCCGGTATACTGCTGTCTCTGTTGCATCCAGGCTGGCGGCAGCATAAACATCTGCATAATCCAATCCCAGCACCAGTTCCAGTGTTTGAGCAATCGTTGATGGATTTCTTACTTTTCTTATCTCAATCCCAACCTCATATGCTGTTTTATTCCCAACCATCAAATTTCCCCAGCGGTCATAAATCCGGCCTCGGGCTGGGGTATAGAAACGATATTCCCCAGAGAATGAAATTCCCACCCGGATTAATTTTTCAACTTGCAGTGGATTAACCTTGATACGAACCATTTGAAACACAACCAATACCGGCATGATAAACATCAAACCACCAACAAGATTGTAGCGCCAAATATATTTTTTATTCATGGGACGATCTCAGGGAGCGATATTGAAATCCAATTCAATTGCACTTTAATCCAATCCACCAGTGGCTGCGTGTATTCCTCAGGTATTGTTGGAGCCTTCAACACTTCCTGACGAGTATATGGCGCCAATACGACCCCTTGTCTTTCCTGGTAGCCAGAAACTTGCAGGTACTCAGATTGATTCATTTCTATTGGCTGGAATCCCATACTTTGAGCTCTTTTTTCCATGACATGGTCAGAGAGCAGTAACGCAATCTGCGACTGCATATCCTCAATTTCACGATCAAGCGTTTCAATTTGACCTTTCATATATTGGATATCACGACCTGTGCTGGCAGTTTGTGCGCTGACATTCAAATAAATTCCTGCGACCAACGCGATAAATACAAGAAATAATGAGAACAATCCGATAATCTGCAATTGCTTTCGCCATGGTGCTTGTGAATATGCCTGGGTTATGTTTTCAATTTTTTCCATATTCAAATAGTCAGGAGTGTAATGTTATAAAGCTTAATTTGCAACTAATGTGCCAGTTTATTAATTTTTTCTACCGTCCGTAATCGAGCGCTGCGTGATCGTGGATTTTGAATAATCTCCTCGTGGCTTGGAATAATCGGCCGGCGATTTATCAAACGTACAGTTGCTTGATGACCACAATTGCAAACGGGTAATTTTGGCGGACAAATGCAGTCTTTACTTTCACGCCTGAAAAAATTTTTGACGATCCGATCTTCAAGAGAATGAAATGAAATCACAGCCAGTCGGCCACCTGTATCCAATAAATCTATTGCAATTGGTAACGCTTTTTCCAAAGAAGCTAGCTCCTGATTAACAGCAATACGTAACGCTTGAAATGTCCTTGTCGCCGGATGACGTTTGCGTCTGCCAATCTTGACCGGCCTTCCTCCGGTGACTTTGGTTACAATACTGGCTAAATGCAGTGTATCCATGATTGGTCTTTGCTCAACCAGAGATTTTGCGATTATTCTTGCCTTTCTTTCTTCACCATATTTAAGAATTAAATCAGCTAATTCCATTTCAGAAAGGTTATTAATCAGATCCTGTGCGCTGACTGGATTTCGTGGATCAAATCGCATATCCAACGGTGCCTGTTTTTGAAAGGAAAAGCCCCGCTCAGGATTATCCAACTGCATCGAAGAAACACCCAAATCAAAAACTACACCTTTGATTGTCTTCCAACCAGTATCTTTAATCAAACGGTCCAAATGGATGTATGATTCCTGGATGATCCTCACTCGGGAACCAAATTCAGAAAGACGTTCACGGGCAATTTGTAGTGCGATCGGATCAACATCCATTCCCAAAAGTCGCCCATCCGGAAAACTCGCTTTGAGTATCCCCCAGGCATGACCACCTGCTCCGAGTGTGCAATCAATATAGGTTGCAGCCTGCCTGGGTTGCAGCGCCTGTATTATTTCTTGGTAAAGTACAGGACGGTGATAGAACACATCTTTAATGCTATTACCGTTCATCTTGCATTTTGATAATGGTTAATCGGAGGCAAGATCTAACTCTGCAAACCTGTGAGCATTTGTTTGCGTATCCTGTATCTGCTCTGCTTGGGAGGACCAATTTTCGGGTGACCAAATCTCGAAGTATGTACCATTCCCCACCACAACAACTTGAATGTCCAAATGAGCAGCTTGCCGCAGGAATTGTGGAATCAGGATTCGTCCAGCTTTATCTACCTCAACAAATTTCGCGGTGGAGAAAAATAACCGCCGCAGTAATCTTGTTGTTGGGTCTGTCATACTCATCTGATTAATTCGTCGAGAAGCGACATCGAATGAGGGAGAAGGGAGAACCAACAAATTTTGCTCGAAACCCTGCAAAATATACGCGCCGTTATCCGATAACATATCTCGAAAATTAGTCGGGATTGTTAAACGCCCTTTATTGTCTAAGTTGTGGTAGAATTGACCCAAGAACATAAGTTCTACCATCCTTTTTAATAGCGAAACGCCGGCGACAATCCGGCGTCCCACATTCTCCCACTTGCTCCCACAATTGAATCAAGTATATACTACTTTGTTGTTTAATGCAAGATGAATCACCCCTTAACATCCTTGTAATATTCCTTCTCATAATTTTTATCACTTTATAATATTACAAACGAGATTCCAAGATTTCGCAACAATTTATAAAATTCATGATCCATTTCAAGCCAATAATCCGCTTATCCTTTTTAGGCTCGTTTCTATTGGTATGAAAAGCTCATTTTCTTACGTCCAAAACGACAATCCAAATAGAAAATTTTTTGTAGAATTCTTCTGTTTTGTTACATAATCCGCACTGATCTTCGGGACCCATATAGCAGGAAATGATTAAGAAATGAATGCTCGGGAACCAGAAAACATTTTTGCTGTTCTAATAAAAATTTTCTCAAAATCATGTATAATACATGAGAAATCTTGGCAAATTGATCAGACAATCTTTCTTATGAATTTCCAAGCGGGATAGCCTGATATGCTCCGGTAAAATACTGTTTAGGAATTGAGCTTATTAAATTAATCACACAAAGCCGGAGAAGTTCTTTGACAATGGGTACGTATGCTGGTTTTTAATTTAAATTCTATTTTTCCCTCCATTGACAATTGGCACAAACATATAATGGGATCCGAAAAATCGATATTTACATCAAAATCTAGCCACGTAAAATATTTTGCTGCGAAGGAAAAAACTTGATTTCCCGCGGCCACGGTTGATTTAGCGAAACTCATTCATGGGCTTTGCGATTAGATAAATAATTCGAATTCGGTGAAATACTAAATAACGCTCATAGGCATATTAGTGTAAATTTACCCAGGAGCTATTACTCAAAATAAACATAACCTAACCCTTCGTATTTATTAATACAAAGAAAGTTATGCCTGTGACTATGAAATAAATGAAATTTAAAGTAATTTTTATTCAACTAAAATAATAAAAACTGGGTTATGATTCTTAACCCTTGAATTCTGATTTCATCACCGAACAACCGAAATATTAGCGGACAGTTTATCTTCTCAGCCGTGGCCTGTGCAAACAGGTACGGCTATTTTGATTCAGGATGAAGATGAACCGAAAAATTACTGCGATATCTGTTCAAAAAAAGAATCCGAAGAGAGTAAATATATTTTTGGATGGAGAATTCGCGTTTGGTTTATCAAGAATTACTGCCGCCTGGCTGAAAGTTGGTCAAGAAATGTCGTCGGAAAAAATCGCACTTTTAAAATCAGAAGACGAAATTGAAACGGCGTATCAAAAATCGTTAAACTACATCAGTTATCAACCTCGAACAGAACAAGAAGTAAGGCGGAAATTGGAATCTAATTTATATCCCTATGAAATTATCAATAACACCATAAACAAACTTATATCACTTGGTTTAATTGATGATCAAAAATTCGCGAATGATTGGGTCGATAACCGATCCGAATTTCGTCCGCGCAGTAAAAGAGCATTATCGTATGAACTCAAGCGACGAGGAATACAGGCAGATTACATCGAAGCAGCTCTTGAAGATGTCGACGATTCGCTGATGGCTTATAAGGCAGCATCTAAACAAGCCCATAAATATAAGAGCTGCGATTGGGAAAAGTACAGGAAGAAAATGCTTGGATTCTTATCACGCAGAGGTTTTATATATGAAATTTGCACCCATGTAACAAAAAGAACATGGGATGAATATGTATTGGAAAATAAAATTTTTGAGAACGAGGCAGACATATGAATAGCAATGTGTTATTTTGGATTGTCCTGATATTGCTACCTGTGTCTTTGTTTATCGGAATGGTTGTTGGATATTTCTACAAACAAAACCAGGTAGAAAAAGCACAAAAGAGATTGAAAGTAAAAGTAGAACAAACGCTTGATGATGCAAAAGAGAAAGCAAGATTGGTGGAGATACAAGCCCGGGACCAAGCGCTGGAAATCCTCCAGAAATCTGAAGCTGAAGTAGAACGCAGACGAAGAGAACTCAGCAAAGAAGAAGACCGTTTGCAAAAAAGGCGCGAAGAACAAGATAATCGTGTCGAACGGCTCGAGAAGAGGGAGGCAAACCTGAATAAGCGTCAGAGCATTATGGACAAACGGGCGAATGAAATTGAGAAATTACATGCGCAGGAAATAGAGGAGCTTCAAAGGATCTCAAATCTCACGATCGAAGAAGCACGAGCTTTACTTTTAGAGGATGTTGAAAAAGATTCGCGAGGAGATATGGCCCGTATTATCCGACAAATCGAATCTCAAGCAAAAGAAGAAGGTGAAATTAGGGCGCGAAAAATAATTACTTCGGCAATCCAAAGAGTTGCCTCTGAACATGTTTCAGAGATCACGACTTCCGTAGTGGAAATTCCCTCTGACGATATGAAAGGGCGCATCATTGGCCGTAATGGGCGGAATATTCACGCCTTCGAACAAGCTGCGGGAGTTGACGTCATTGTGGATGACACTCCAGAGGCGGTAACCATATCTTCATTTGACCCAGTTCGAAGAGAAGTAGCAAAACGAGCATTGAATAAATTAATCCAGGATGGACGAATTCATCCGGCTCATATCGAAAAGGTGCTTAAAAAAGAAAGTAAAGAGGTTGATAAAGCAATTATAGAAGCGGGTGAACAGGCTGTATACGAAGCAGGCGTCCCTGTATTAAATCAGGAATTGATGAGGACTCTTGGGCGACTCAAATTCAGAACTTCATATGGACAAAATCAACTCTCCCATGCTGTTGAGACCGCTAAATTGTCCGCCCTGATCGCAGCCGAACTCGATGCTGATGTTGACATCGCCAGAACTGGTGGCTTGCTCCATGATCTAGGTAAAGCGATCGATCACAGTGTAGAAGGCACTCATGCTCAGCTGGGCGCCGAACTTGCCAAGCGTTATGGAATAAACGACAAAGTCGTAAACGCAATTGCCTCACACCATCATGAAGTTGAGCAAGAAAGTGTTGAAGCAGCCATTGTTGAAGCCGCTGATGCCATATCGGGAGCAAGACCTGGAGCCAGACGAGAGAGTCTCGAACAGTATCTGCTGCGAATTCGCTCTCTTGAAGAAATCGCTAATGCCCACAAAGGGGTCACACAGAGTTATGCCTTACAAGCAGGCCGAGAAGTGCGCATCTTTGTTCGACCTGAAGATATCGACGACCTCGATGCGATTCGCATGGCGAGAGATATCGCCAAGAAAATTGAAGAAACAATGCAGTATCCAGGTCAAATCAAAGTAACAGTTATCAGGGAAACTCGTGCGATAGATTTTGCTAAATAATCATCAACTTAGGATAAATGGATTACTCACGCGTTCCAAACCCACATTCGTCTTGGGGCCATGACCGGTGAATAAACGGGTATTGTTTGGCAAGGAAAGGATTTGTTCTTGGATGCTGTTCATTAATGTTTGATAATCCCCGCCAGGCAAATCAGTCCTTCCAATACTATCGCGAAAAATTACATCACCGCTGAAAGCAACAGCTTGTGATTCACAATAAAATATTACATGACCAAGCGTGTGTCCTGGGGAATGTCTAACCTCAAATTCATTTTCCCCAAGGTTCAAGTGCTGTCCATGAAACAAATCAATTTGTGGGAGCGGCGCAGGTTCCATTTCCATACCAAAAAATGGCGCTCCACCCTGAAATCTATATAAATCCAGATCATCTTGATGTAGGGCGATCAAAGGTGCTGGTGATAAACCATCAACAATGGCAGCCGTGCCGCCTATATGGTCAAAATGTGCGTGAGTAAGCCAGATTCCCTTGATTTTTATACCGAATTTCTTTGCTTCAGAAATCAAGAATTTGCCATCCCAGGCTGGATCTACAACCACCGCATCTCCAGAACTTTCATCTGAAACCAGATAGGCATTCGTTTGAACGGGACCTAAAACATAGGAGTGGATTGTAAGCATTTTTATTGACACCTATTTTTAAAAATTTTTTTGACTGCCCAGACCCGAATAATTTGAACTTGAATTAAATCAGTACTTGATAGACTTCTATCCAATCCAACCAGGCTTATGATAAACTATCCCGAAGAAATTGGATTTCGGATGAATTGAGTGTTAGGTTGAATTATTAATCGCTCTTTGGATCATCACTGAGGGAAATAA
>Ga0180438_10000620_pt1 | contig 66848 bp, 56 predicted proteins | sample SS_ome_12_FD_132455 | JGI IMG/M metagenome (GOLD analysis project Ga0180438, IMG submission 132455) | Hypersaline lake sediment archaeal communities from the Salton Sea, California, USA - SS_3_D_2 metaG | ecosystem: Environmental > Aquatic > Non-marine Saline and Alkaline > Hypersaline >...
ATTACCCTTCCTGATGATGTCTACGGGAAAAATATCAGCGTAGAATTCACAAAAATTATTGACGTGATCAGTGATATCCTTTCGTTCTGATATTATTGCAGTGGCTACTTCAACTTCTTATGAATCCACAGACCAATCGCAAGAATCCCACTGATAGAATACCCGAGCAATACAAGAAATCCCAGGTTGAAAGGAACGTCCATAAGGATCAATATCAGTGAAATACTTATGACGAATCCCATTGGAACTATGAATAGATAAGTCACCAGTTTGAATCCTCCCTTCGGACGATTTGCGAACCCCCTTAACATGAAAAAATTCTATCAAAATAGCTGCGATCTTACAACAAAAATCGTGTCGACTTATTGACGACTTTTCTCGGGGTTTTTCGGAAAACATCGGAAAATAATGGAAGGCAAAAATTCATCATAACCGATGGTTTCCAGGGGTGAGAGGGGGATTACGTGGAGATGCAAAATCTCACCCCCCAAATCACACAAAAGGGTGATTTACATCGGCGAACAAATGGATAGACTATTGTTTTGACAGAAGTCATAAATCCGGTATTGACCGCGGGCGCTGATTTAGGAAGGCTGATATGGATCCTAAGACCTATAAGAAAAAAATACTGATCGTAGACGATGACCCCACGAGCCTTAAAGTGCTGGAATCCATGCTATCCGATGAAAGGTACAACATAATCAAGGCATCGAATGGAGAAAAAGCGCTGGAAGCGGCACTCAACCAGCTTCCAGATTTGATTCTTTTGGATCTGATGATGCCCGGGATAGACGGCTATGAAGTCACCCGCAAAGTGAAAAAGGATAGGCGGACAAAGGATGTCCCTATCATTATCATCACATCTTTGGAGGATTCCGAATGCAAAATAAGGGGGCTTGAGGAAGGAGCTGAAGAGCTTCTCAACAAGCCGGTCCACTCTTCAGAACTGAAAGCACGGGTAAGTTCCATGCTCCGTCTCAAGGAATACAGGGACCAGTTGTCGATCAGGACACTTTCTGGAAGAAATTTCGGGGTTATGCCCAGGCAGAAAGAGGTAATGCAAATGACAGAGGAGGATTTGGCGCGGATTCTCCTTGTGGAAGACACCGAAGTGGATGCCGCAATCGTGGAAAGCGCTCTGGAGGGGGAGCCATATAAGCTCCAAAAAGTCGATCGCGGAAAAGACGTCTTTTCCATCATAAAACAGGAAAGAACTGATTTGATTCTCTTGGATGTGATTCTACCGGATATGGATGGGTTCGAGATCTGCCGCCGTTTGAAAAGAGAACACAAGGAAATCCAGGTCGTTATCGTGACCTGTCTCGATGACCTGGAAAGCAAGATTAAAGGGGTCGAGCTTGGAGCGGATGATTTTCTCGTTAAACCCGTCATCGGGAGAGAGCTCAAGGCACGGATCAAAACGTTATTGGAGAAAAAAGTCCATATGGACAGCCTTCGGACCCATTATGAAGAGGCCTTGGACAGGTCGCAGGTGGATTGGCTCACCGGGCTTTACAACCATGGTTATTTCCAGCAGTTCTTAGGCTATGAGCTGAAGCGGGCTTTCGACCAGGGATTCCCCGTTAGCTTGATCATGATCGATGTGGATGATTTCAAACGTTATAACGACACTCTGGGACATTTGGCCGGAGATGCAATCTTAAGAGAGATGGGGCAAGTCGTAAGGAACAGCATCAGAGAAGTCGATTTTGCTGCCCGTTACGGCGGGGAAGAATTTGCAGTGGTTTTGCCTTATGTCCATAGAGATAATGCCGTCATCGTCGCGAAAAGGATCCATAATGCTCTTACTTCCCATGAGTTTTTCCACGATGAATCGATCATGATCGGAAATCCCACAGTCAGTATGGGTATTGCCGTATTTCCCGAAGAAGCTTCGGACAAAGCCGAGCTCATAATCCAGGCGGATTCCATGCTTTACCTGGCCAAGCAGAGCGGCAAGAATCAATTCCGCATTGCGGAACCGAAAGTCGTCTTTCACTAGGTCCCGGGACTGGCGCCGCAAATCATCCTCCCCCTCTTAATTCCCCCGATCTCTGATTTTGCTGTTATTATTTATGAAATTTTTTGATAAATTCTTCGACCTCGGGCACTCCCCCCTGATAGATTAAGTAGCCGTTGTAGGGTTCTCGTCCCGTGATATCGTCGTTTATGGGGGTGAGCATGATCTTTTTGACCTCTTCCAGGTCATTCGTCTGTCCCAATGCCCAACCCAGTTTGATATATGCCACCTCGGGAAGCATGTTTTCCGCCGGGATAATTCCAAGGTCAAGCATATCACGACCGGTCTCGTATACATACATGTGGACATATCCCCATAAGGTTTGAACCGTCATGTACAAGGCAACGCCTTCATCGGATGCTCTTTTGAGAGCTGGATACAAGGGTTTGTTCACGTGTCCCAATCCCGTACCCGCTATGACGATGCCTTTGTAGCCGTTGTCGATCAAGGAATGGATGATATCCGGCCTCATATTCGGATAATAATAAAGGAGGGAAACCATCTCCTCGAAATACGGAAGGATTTTCACTGTCCTGTCTTTCCTTCTCGGGTTATATCGCGTTTTCATCAGGTCCACGCTGTTCCGGGTGACCCGGGCCAAGGGGATATCTCCGATGGTTCGGAATGTCGATCTGTATGAAGAATGCATTTTCCTTACCCTGGTTCCGCGGTGCAAAAATCCGTATTCATCCGAAGTGGGACCGAACATGCAGACAACGGATTCTGCGATGTCGGAATGGCCGGCTGCGTAGGCGGCATGCATCAGGTTCAGGGCAGCATCCGAACTGGGCCTGTCAGAGGAGCGCTGGGAACCGACAAGCACGATAGGGACGGGCTGACCTTGGACCATATATGTCAAGGCGGCAGCGGTGTGGTGAAGGGTGTCGGTTCCGTGGCCGACGATGATCCCATCGATACCTTTCTCGATCTCTTTGCCGATCGCGATAGCCAGGATTTTGTACTGTTCGGGCCCCATGTTTTCGCTAAAAACTGCAAAAAGTTTATCGGTTGTGAGGTTACAGATATCAGCCAGTTCCGGAACCGCTCCATAGAGCTCTCCTGGGGAAAAGGCCGGGATCACGGCTCCTGTCCGGTAATCCAGGCGCGAAGCGATGGTTCCCCCGGTGCCGAAAAGTCTGACATTGGGTTTTTCATCTGAATAGGGAAATTCCTTTTCCGGGATTTGGTATTTGGCTTTTTTGTAGCCGAGTTCCTCGACATTATCGATCGTATCGACGTTGATACCTGTGTTGTATCCAGAGGCGATTTTCAATACGATATGCCGGTCGTCATCGCTTTCGCTTCGGGGAAGGATGGTTCCTTCAAATACTCCTCTGGAGGTGTCGATCCGGACTTTTCCCCATACTCTCGCCTGAAACCTCTGAAGCACGGCAAGAGCCTGCCCTTTGTAACCCTGAAAGTTTTCGTCATTCATGGTTCTGGATTAGTTTCGTTCTCCGTTCTTAATGATTGATCCACATGATCCCTCAAGCGGCGCATAGAGATATTTCCTCTTGCGATTTTTTGGAGTTGGCCCATGATCCAGCGGAGGCGGGCACCCCTTTCATCGGACACCCCCGACTTTCGGGCGGCTCCTATGAGGTCTGAAGCCTTCTTCAAGATTTCGCCTTCGGGAGTTTTTTTGAATCCGAGGGAGAGGAGAACGGATTCAAAATCCATTTGGGAGTTTTGATGGATGATGGGGAGCATAATTTTTGCAATGGGCAAATCTATGCCTTCTTCTTTAAGGAATTTTAATAATCCGTATATTTTTTTATGGTTGAAATCCGGATTGGAAGGATGCTGGCCTTCTAAGTGCTTGAGGGTGTGGGCCATCAATGTTCCGGTGAATTTTGGTGGAATCCCGAGTTCCCCGGTGATTTTTTCTATAAAAATAACCAGGTTGTTTCTCAGCAGATAGGGGTATGCATCCGGCGGGATCTCCCATTTCTTCATCTGCACATAGCGGTCGCTGACATCTGCCGGGAGTCGCTTTTTAATAGATTCAATATACTCATCAGCAAGCGGGATGGGCGCTGAATCCGTATCAGGGTACATGCGGTCAGGCCCCGGAAGTACCCGCTCGAAAATGGTAGTTCCGTCCTCAAAGGATTTTCGGCTTTCTCGAGGAACCCCGAGGAAGGCCAAGCGGCATCTTTCCTCAACTGTTTCCAGTGCTGTGGAGATGTCCTCCTGGGGGCCCCACAGGATTAGCTGTGCATCGTTTTCTGCCGATCCAAGAAGGGTTCTGATCTTTCTCCACAAGGATGGTTCCGGCGTTTCCTCCAGGTCTTCGGAGTGGGCCATATTTGGTTTTTCGATGCAGGCAATCACTTTGATCCGGTCGCTCAATTCATCGGCAAAGGCTTTTCCCGGTTGCGTGAAATGAGAAAGAATCCCCCAGAAAAAGGGAAGGTTAACGGCGACAGAAACGAAGCCCGGCTGGTCGATGGCTGTGGATGGGATAAAGGGGAGATCACAGGAAGGAAGGTCGAGTTTTTTCCAAACGATTTCCCAAGCCTCTTGATTCTCGATCCTATCATCGAGTAGCTTTTGTATCCGCAGCAGGGCCCACTGCCTGAAGGCTTCGTTGTGAGTGAGCTCAGGGATCCATTTGTTATGGGAGACCCCCTTGATTTCGACGCGACTGCCCCCCCTGCAGCTCACGTTCACATCTTCACGTCCGGACCCGATGCCGGTGACGACCTTTCCTGTGCTTCGGTTAAGAAACCGTATGTATTCCGCTCCTTCGCGTACCTCGTCGGGGTTTACAAAATCAGGATAAGTTACCGTTTCGATTAAAGGGATACCAAGCCGGTCCGTCTGATAAATGCGAACATGACCGATATCGGAAACTTCCCTGCACGAATCTTCTTCGACACTGAGCTGGATCAGGCGGACCTTTTTGTTTGTCAATTGAATTTCCCCTTCTACTCCCAGGATAGCTGTCCGCTGGAAGCCTGTAGGGATGCTGCCGTCGAGGTACTGTTTGCGGATGATGTGCACTTCGCCCACGATATTGAGTTTGCACAACAGAGAGATCTCGAGGGCATAATCCAGTGCTTCCCGGTTGAGTGGGAAGGGGGGGGTGTCATCGATATCATAGGTGCAGGCGGTTTGATTTTTGATGCGGTAGATGATCTGCTTGCGTGTTTTGAATTCCATCAATGCTGTTCCATCGTATTCTCCCAGCTCGCTCAAAGTTGGGCGCATGTGCCTGATGATTTCAGCATCATATTCGGATTTGCTGTTATACAGCCCTGCCGGACAGTTGCAAAATAGTTTTTTTTCGGTTTTTAGCTGTTGGTGGACTTCCAGGCCGGACATGAATCCTATGCGGTCGTAATCGGCTTGTGTCGCTTCCGAGCGGGAAATGTAGCCGATTGCCTTTTTGCTGGATTCATAATTTTTTTGTGGGTTGAAATCATTATTGGGATCAGTGCTTTCCGCCATTTTTTTCAATTTAAAAACGTTCTCTTATGATCTTTCTCGTGTTTACAAGACGCCAAAAAGCATTCTTTCGAATGCGAAAGTGTTATTTTAACAAAATTCTTTTCCATGAACACCTTTTTTTCGAAAGAGCCGGTAAGAAGAGTTGAACCTTTTTTGAAATTCCAATAAGATTATTATGATGGAACACAGGCTAGTTTCGGATAAAAGGAGGATCATTGTATGAGAAAAAAAAGAGAAACACTGAAGGATGGGACTAAAGTTCTTGTCAGAGATTTGCATTACGAGGACCTCGATAAATTGATGACATTCTACCGAGCTCTTCCTCCCGACGATAGAGTCTATCTTAAGGTGGATGTCACGAAACGAAAGGTTGTGGAAAAACGGATGAGATTAATGGAAGAGGGAACGATCTACCGCATAGTCGCCCTGCATGAAGACGAAATCATCGGCGATGGGATGTTCGAAATCTCTAAAGAAGAATGGCGCATACATCAAGGGGAGCTCCGCGTCATCGTAGCCAGGTCTTTTCAGAGGAAGGGCCTGGGGATGATCATGATGAGGGAACTCCATTCCCTCGCTATGAAAAAAGATATAGATAAGATTGTCGTAAAGATGATGAAGCCTCAGAAAGGTGCGATCAATATCTGCAAAAAACTGGGATTCCATATAGAATCTACCATTCCCAATTATGTCTGGGATCAGAAAGGACAACCTCAGGATTTGGTCATCATGACCTGCAAACCCAAAGACTTGTGGCAGGAGCTGGAACATTTTTATAGTGAATCGGATTGGCGCCGGTGCCGGTAGACGGTTGAATCGACTTGCCGGGATGTCTTATAATTAAGCTGCGGGAAAAGGGTGCCGAAACTCTCATGATAAAAACTTTCCGCTTATTGTCAGCTTTTCTGCTCTCATTCTTTGTCGTTCTTTGGCATCCCTGCGTTGCGGCAAAGAGGGGCCCGATAATCATCGGTGTCGGGGCGGGATATTCTTTTTTCCTCGACTCTAGTTTGAGCTCATATGAGGTATACCACCCGAGGTTGGTCTATTTTTCAGAGCAATTGAATTTGAAACACAATTTCAATTGTCATGTTCAGTATTTTCCCTGGCATGGTTTCGGATTTCAACTGGAATTCGACCATCAAAAGGCCGGCTACAGCTCGGATTTGAAGTGGTATGGCTCTGCGACTCCAGATGGGAAAATCATAGAAATCAACCATATCGAACAACCGTACAAGGAGAACTGGACAATATCCTCCATCACCGCATCTATCCTTTATGTCCTGAACCTTCGCCAAGAGGCAAAAGTCCGCCCGCATATTTCTGCAGGCGTCGGATACTATTTTTCGAGCGGGGATAAAGATCGGTTTTATGACAGAACTCGCCTTGGGCCGAAAACGAGAGGAAACCAGGTCAGGCTGGGATTGGGTGTCAAATACCGGATCACACCTGAGATCGGTATCAACGTCAGAGGTGTCGGGGGCACTATCTGGCGAAAAGAACGGGTCCCTAGGACAATGTTATACGTAGGTTCTGACCAATTTGATGCCAACATCTATTTTAAGTCAGGTAGAATTGTTCGCCTGGAAGAGCTGCTCGTCAATTCCTTTTCCTATCTGGGAATTTCAGTAAGCCTGGAGTACACCTTTTAAGAGAAAAAAATCATCTCGCATATCCCCCTTAAGGGGGATTGTGCTTTAGTATCAGAGCAACTACATTTGGGGGTATCTCGTTTTTGTGTTTATGTCTGTCAAAGAGCTATGGGACTTTGATAAAGATGCCGGTAAATTCCCTCGAATAGGCCAAGAAATGAAAGACATCAAGAAGGACAAACATATCTTCGATAGCCAGGCTAATCTGCTTGCAATTATAGAAAACGCCAAAAATTCTATTTGGTAGGTTGATAGATCTTATCGGATCCTCATTATCAATTCCCATTTCAAAAATAGTTTCTTAGCTGTCTTCGGAGTCGAACTGGAAGAAGGGATGAAGCTCACGGATCAAGTGCCTCCTGAATTGAGAAAAATTTGGATCGACCGCTATGATAGGGCTTTGAAGGGGGAGAGCTTTACCCTAGATGACGCATTCCATGTAGGAGACAATGTTATTCATTCAGAGATATCTTTCAATCCCATTCGTCATGGAGATGAAATCACAGGCGTGTCAGTTTTTGCACGCGATGTCACGGAACGCAGGCAAACAGAGGAAGCCCTGCGGGAGAGTGAGGAGCGATTCAAGACAATATTTCAATCCGCTCCGGACGCGTATTACCTTAGCGACTTAAAGGGAAAATTTCTAGACGGGAACAGGATGGCCGAGCGATTGACCGGCTACAAAAAGCAGGAACTTGTCGGAAAAAATTTCCTGAAGTTAGGACTTCTACTTCCTTCTCAAATTCCAAAAGCGGCAAAATTATTATTTGAGAATGCCAAAGGAATATCCACAGGACCTGATGAGTTCAGGATTCGGCGCCGGGATGGCACGGAAGTCTTGGCAGATATCAGCACACGTCCGGTAAAAAAAAAGACAAAACATTTGTTCTTGGAATCGCCAGAGATATCACCGAACGTAAACTCGCAGAGGAGGCTCTTCGTGAAAGTGAAGAAAAATTCCGGATGTTAGCGGAAAAATCGCCGAACATGATCTTTATAAATAAAAAAGGACGTGTCGTCTATGCTAATCAGAAATGCGAAGAGGTTATAGGCTTTCGAAGAGAAGAATTTTATTCGCCGGATTTCGACTTTATCAGCCTTATCGCACCTGAATCTGTCGCGGTGATTAAATCCAATTTCCAGGAACATAAAAAGGGAATCGACGTGCCTCCCTATGAGTATACCTTGCTCACGAAAACAGGAGAGAAGATCGATTCGATTATCACGACCAAGCTGATCAGCTATGGGGGTGGAAACGCCATCCTCGGAATCATTACGGACATTACCGAGCGCAAGCGTGCAGAAGAAGCTTTGAGAATTTCAGAGGAGAAATATCGTCACCTCGTAGAAAACATGAACGAAGTCCTGTATTCTGTCGATACAGCCGGCACCATCACCTATATCAGTCCTGTTGTCGAATCGCTCAGCGGCTATAATCCGATGGAGATCATTGGCAGGAATTTTATGACGTTTATATTCAAAGACGATGTGGAGTTTATCAAGGAACAGTTTCAAAAGAGAATTTCGGGGATCCATGAAACCAGCGAATGCCGGTTCTTTACAAAATCTGGTGAACTCAAGTGGATTCGGTCATCTGGAAGGCCTGTTGTATTGAACGGTCGCTTTATGGGAGTCCAGGGAGTGATAGCAGATATCACGGAGCAAAAACGCGCTGAGGATGAGATCAAAGCCTCGCTGCGGGAAAAAGAGGCGATGATGCGGGAGATCCATCACCGGGTAAAGAATAATCTCCAGATCATTTCATCCTTGCTCAGGCTCCAGTCCAGATCACTCAAAAGCAAAGCGCTGATAGATACTTTTGAAATCGCTCAAAACAGGATCAAATCCATGGCGCTAATCCACGAAGTATTGTATCTTTCAGAAAAATCGACAGAATCAATTTTTCGGACTATGTAAAAAGAATCGCGAATCACCTTTCTGCGATGTTCAGCAGAAAGGCAAAATGTATCGATTTGGAGCTCGATCTGGGAAAGTTGTATTTGGACATCGATAGAGCGATCCCTTGTGGTCTTATCATCAACGAGCTTGTATCGAATGCTTTCAAGCATGCTTTCCCTGACGGAAAATCCGGGAAAATCTTTGTCCATTTGAAAAACAAATTAGACAATTACACGATCGAGATCAAGGATAATGGCATCGGACTCCCAGCCGAATTCGAATCGGGCAAAAACGGAACATTAGGATTGCAGCTCGTGCAAGACCTCGTGAAACAAATTGAAGGGACCTTGGAGACGAATCGTGCGGAAGGGACGACATTCAAGGTTGTTTTCAAAGAGGATTTCCGCCCCATCGCCTCTTAGAAAGTTTTACCGCAAAAAATTTTCCTGGAACCTGTACCATGCATAGCCATCCATGTTCTGGAGGAGTCCATCCAAAGGGACTCTATCCTTTTGCAGCATCTGATCAAGTTTTTTTCTCGAAGGATATTCCCTTACGACAAAATCCGACAGTTTTTCGATTTCCCCTTTCATCCACTCCTCCCTAGGGATATCGATTTCTCCTTCCTGACTCAGATATGTGACATCGATTGCCGGTTTAGCGATGTATAGCCAGCCTTGTTCGTATGGGTCGGCCAAGAGTGTTTCAACCTTTTTGTTCAACGCATCATTGACCTGGATTATAGTGCCCTCTATCGGGGAGCAGAACTTCAATTTTTTCCGGCCTTGTTTGATAACGCACATTCCGCCTCTTTTGTTGAGGATCTTGCCGGGGGAATTGAGCTTGATTTTGTCTATCTTTCCTAAGAGTTTTAGAGTAAAATCATCGATCCCGATCTTGATATTTCCACCGGGAAGCGCTTTGTACCATAAATGTCCATCCGAAATGAAGAGGCCTTTTGGGATCGACAGTTCTCCCGATTTTAGGAGTTTTATGAATTCTTCATGAATTTTTATCGAGAGGGAGATTGGGTTGGAGATCCTTTCGTCCTGAAAAGGATCTAATCTACCTAGGATATAATGAAGTGTTAAGAAAAACCCAGAAACCAAAAATATTAAAAAAACGATCATTTCACACCTCCCCGCATAGTTGCCGCTTTCATTGCCACCCATGAATTAAGCAAAATAAATGCCAAAGTAATATTCTATGTAACTATATGAAAATGAACATGTTAGCTTAGATTTGGATTCGGTTCATATGTGGAAAAAGTACTCGCGCGAGTAAAAATTCCCCAGTTTATCTTTAAATCCGGGGAAATATTTATGATTTTCTTATTCTTTTGAGAATTTGTTTCTCGCAATTCTGGCAAAAATCCTCTTTATCAATGGTCGGATTTTTAGTATAGTGAAATCTAGGATTAATCTTCCCAATTATCTATCATGAAAATAAGCCCGATGTCTTTAAGATCCAAGCTGATCTTGAGCTTTGTGGGCGTGATCGTTTTAGGGGGAATCTTGACCATGATTTTCGGTTCCCGCCTGGTCAGAAGCACGATTATCGATGAGGCTCAGAAAAAGGTCGAGCATGACCTTTCCTCTGCCTGGATGGTGTTCAATAATAAGCTCGATGAGATAGGGAACATCGTGCGTTTCAATGCTGAGCGAGAAAGTATCCGGGATTTGATCGTCGTCCAAAATTATGATGTTCTTCACCGATATCTCAACCGGGTCCGCCTTCAAAGGGAATTGGATATCCTCACGTTGACGGACTCCACCGGCAGGGTGATTGTGAGGACCAGGAATCCTGAGGCCGTGGGGGACGATCAATCCCAGGATGAGATCGTGGAAAAAGCCCTTGATGGAGGAAATTATGCCTCCCCAACCATCGTCTCTCGTGAAGAGCTTTTGAAAGAAGGACAGGATCTTGCCGATCAGGCTTACATGGAATTCGTCCCAACTCCCAAAGCTTCGCTCAGGCCAGAGGATGAAGAGGTGAACGGCATGATGTTAAAGGCCGCCTCAGCGGTGGTCGATGAGCAAGGGAACCTTTTGGGTGTTCTTTACGGAGGGATCCTGATCAATCGAACATCTGAAATCGTGGACCGTGTTAAAGAACTCGTATTCAAGGATGAAACATACAAAGGCCGGGAAATCGGAACCGCCACCATTTTCCAGCACGATTTACGTATCTCCACCAACGTGAAAAACCAGAAAGGAGAAAGGGCTCTGGGAACGAGGGTATCCAAGGAAGTCGACGCTGCGGTTCTAGAAAGCGGACAGGCTTGGATAGACCGGGCATTCGTGGTTAATGACTGGTACATCACGGCTTATGAACCCATAAAAAACATTAATGATGAAATCATCGGAATCCTGTATGTGGGTATGCTGGAAAGACCTTATATCGACACCACGCGGAGGGTTATTTTCGGGTTTGCTATCATTGCCGTGCTTTGCGTTCTTACCCTCCTGACCATTCTATATTTTTCTACGACACAAACGATAAATCCTCTGCAGAAAATGGTTGTGGCCACTCAGAAGATCGCTCAAGGGGACCTTACGCACAAGCTCGATGTCAGAACAAAGGATGAGATCGGTGCGCTTGCCCAGTCTTTTAATCGAATGACCGATGAGTTGAGACTGGCCAATCAAAAACTGATCGAATGGGGAAAAACGCTGGAGAAAAAAGTTGAAGAGAGAACAGAAGAGATAAAGACAATACAGTCCCATTTGATCCAGCAGGAAAAATTGGCCTCTTTGGGGAAGCTCGCCGCAGGCATCGCTCACGAGATCAATAACCCACTGGGAGGGATCTTGATATACAGCCACCTGCTGCTTGAAGACAGCCCGGAGAAAAGTCCTCAATATGATAACCTGAAAAAAATCGTCAAAGAGACGACCCGATGCAAAGATATCGTCAAGGGTCTTCTCCAGTTCGCACGTCCTAAGGATCCTGAAATGATCCTTACGGATATCCATGAGATATTGGAGGATTCTCTTTCCATGATGGAGCGTCATGTTCTTTTTCAGAATATCCATTTAAAAAAAGACTATTCTCCCGATTTGCCAAAGATCGTTGCCGATAGCGCACAGCTTCAGCAGGTTTTCCTCAACATCATTCTCAATGCCGCTGAAGCCATGGATGGGAACGGAACGATCGAGATCAAGACTTCCTTGGATGTAGACAGGTCACACATCTATGTCGATATCACCGATACCGGACACGGAATCAAAGAAGAAAATAAATCGAGACTTTTCGAGCCCTTTTTCTCCACGAAAGAAGTCGGAAAGGGCACGGGATTAGGGCTGGCGATCAGTTACGGCATTATTCAAAAGCACCAGGGAACGATCAAAGTCGCGAGCCAGGAAAACAAAGGTTCGACATTCACGATCATTCTTCCGGTAAGAAGGGATTTTGAGCATGGTGAAAGCAGCTAACATTTTGGTCATCGATGACGAACAAGTCATGCGGGATTCATGCCGCCAAATTCTCGCGAAAGAAGGTTACAAAGTCAGATTGGCTGACGATGGAGCGGGAGGCTTATCCGCCTTCAAAGAAGAATCCTTTCATGCCGTTATCCTGGATATTAGATTGCCTGGGATGAATGGCATGGAAGTTCTTGCTCAAATTAAAGAAGAGAGCCCTGAAACTCCGGTGATTATCATCACGGGATATGCCAGCATCGAGTCTGCTGTTGAATCGATCAAGCATGGTGCCTTCGAGTATCTCGCCAAACCTTTTACACCCGAAGAACTGCGGGTCAGTGTAAGCAAAGCGATAAAAAGCAGAAGACGCTATTTCGAAAGCCTGTATTTGCATCAAGAGCTTAAAAGGCAGTCGGAATTTGACATGGTTGTCGGAATAAGCGAGGGGATGAAAAAGGTTATGGATATCGTCAATCAGGTCAGCCCCGCGGATAGCACAGTGCTTATCATCGGAGAAAGCGGGACAGGGAAAGAATTGATCGCTAAAGAAATTCACAATCATAGCCTGAGGAAGGATGCGCCTTTTGTCGTTGTCGATTGCGGGGCGCTTGTGGAGACCTTATTTGAAAGCGAACTTTTCGGCCATGTCAAAGGATCCTTTACTGGGGCTTACGTTACGAAACACGGCCGGTTCGAAGTCGCTAACGGCGGGACGATATTTTTGGACGAAATAGGACACATCAGTCTCAACATCCAGGCGAAACTATTGAGGGTCATTCAAGAAAGAGAGGTCACACGCATCGGAAGCTCCAAATCTATCAAAGTCGATGTGCGCATTCTCGCTGCTACCAACGAAGATCTTTCCCTGTGCGTGAAAGAAGGGAAGTTCCGGGAAGACCTTTTTTACCGTTTGAGCGTAGTTCCTCTCCATATTCCCCCTTTGAGAGAAAGGAAAGAAGATATCCCCCTTCTGGTCAACCATTTTTTGTACAAATATAACAGAAGAGCCAAAAAACAAATTGTCAGCATCAATCGGGATGTCTTAAGAGCGTTGACGCAATATGACTGGCCGGGAAATATCAGAGAACTGGAAAATACCATCGAGCGAGCTGTCGTTCTATCCAAGGGGGATAAAATAGAATTGGATTCTCTCATATATCATGGTATCAGTTCCAGGCCGTCCTTATTGAGCCCGAACGACGGACGATACAAAAATCTAGAGGAAGTGGAAAGTGAGTACATTAGAACGATCCTCCAAGTCCATCATGGAAATAGGAGCCAGACGGCTAAAATCTTGGGGATAGACCGCAAGACCCTTCTCAATAAGATCAAAAAGTACGATCTAAAATAGACTATGCTCAAATAGAGCTTTTCGATTTGCTCTCACGCAGAAAGGGAGTAGGTCAAAATTGTGCAACATGTGGGGAAAAATTCCACAGCTTTCCTTAAGCTTCGGTCATTTCCATAATATATTTTCCTTAGTTCCTCCCGATTTTTATCCGGATTTTTCTATTGCGAAAAAAGGCATGGAATTTGCATTGTAAAAGGTCTCGATCGAAAAAGCTGCTGGAGAGGCAGCGCGGAATAATTTAATAAAAAAGAGGAAATAAATAATGAGAGTCGTAAAACTGCCAAAGAAAAAATTATCTCCTTTTTTGGAAATCATCACGGAGAAAACCGCTCTTTGGGCTCCTATCAGGAAGGACAACGGCAGCCATGTCTTCAAAGAAATCGAGGACTTCTCGAAAATCGACCTCGATTTTACACGCACGATCCTTCCTCCCAAGAAGATCTTTTTGCCTCCCTCCTTCACCATGTTCAAAGCCGGCAAAAAGAAGTATAAGGAAGATTTTTCTCACGTATCCCCGAGAATCCTTTTCGGCGTCCACCCGTGCGATATTCATGGGTTGTTGATCATGGACCGGTTTTACAGTCATATCTTCGATGATCCCTACTATACAAAGGCGAGGGAAAACACATTGATCTTAGGGCATTCTTGTTGGCCAGATGAGAACTGTTTGTGTATCTCCACAAATACTCATATCGTGGATGAAGGATACGATCTGTTTTTCACGGATCTCGAAGACTTTTATCTTGTCTGGATCGGGTCAAGCAGGGGAGACGATCTGATTCGTGCGAAACCGGATCTCTTCGAGGAGAACATCGCCGATAAGGATATCCAAAATTTTATCCAGTGGCGGGAAGAGCGGGACATGGCTTTCCAAACGGAGATCAATTTCAGCGCTATGGCCGACCTTATGGAGCTCAAGTACAGCGATATACTTTGGGAAAAGCTGGGGGATGCCTGCATGGCCTGTGGATCCTGCTCCAATGTTTGCCCGACATGCAATTGCTACAATGTTCTGGATAAGCCGGCTCTGAGCGAGGATTCTTCTGAGATTGTCCGCTGTTGGGATGCCTGTACCCTGGAAAATTATTCGGAGGTTGCTGGTGGTGAAAACTTTAGGGAAAAAAGATCGGACAGATTGAAACTCTGGTATACCCACAAGCTTCAAGCCTATATTTCCAAGTATGGAAGACCCGCCTGTGTAGGTTGTGGTCGCTGTATCGCTACCTGTCCCGTGGATATCAATATCAAAACGGTCTCTCATGCTCTCGATGGAGAGCCGGTGGATTCCTTTTGGAATCGATTCCACCAAGAGGTGAAAAAATGAAATTCGAGAATATGGAAATAAGTCAGATCAACCCTTTTCTTCCTGAACCGGCGAGAATCGTCCGCATGTATCCTCTGACGCAAGATGTCAAATTTTTTCAGGTGAGGATAGCGGAAATGGAAAAGGCTTTGTCCTTCAAATACCGGGCAGGGCAGTTCGCCATGGTGAGCGTCCTGGGCGCCGGAGAGGCCCCTTTTTCCATCTCTTCCACACCTTCTCGTCCGGGACTATTGGAATTTTGTATCAGGAAAGTGGGGGTAGTGACCGAAGCCCTGTTCAAGCTGAGAGAAAATGATCTTATCGGGCTTCGTGGACCCTATGGGAATGGATTTCCCGTCGCAAAGATACAAGGGAAGGATGTTCTTATCGTTATGGGTGGCTTGGGAGCAGCGCCCCTTCGTTCCGTCCTTCTTTATTGTCTCGACAACAGAGACCGATTCAGAAGAGTCATTCTTCTCCATGGGGCCAAAAATCCGTCGGAAATGATTTTCCGTGAGGAGTTTCTTGCCCTCAAAGAGAGGGAAGATTTGGAATGTCATCTATCCGTCGATCGGGACGATACCGGAAAATGGACAGAGAATATCGGCGTGGTGACCACTCTTTTCGAAAAGATCAAGGACATCGATCCGGAAAACACCTTTTCCCTAGTCTGCGGCCCCCCGGTCATGTACAAATTTGTTCTCAAAGAGCTGGTTAAATTGAATATTCCCAAGGACCAAATTTTAATGACTTTGGAGAGGCGGATGAAATGCGGGGTGGGAAAGTGCGGGCATTGTGCCATAGATTATATCTATACCTGCCTAGACGGGCCGGTATTTACGTATTGGGATGTTATCCATATGAGAGAACTCATATAGGGGAGTATCGATGGATCAAAAAAAATTAAAAATCGGGATTTACGAACTCACTGGCTGTGCGGGGTGTGCTCTGATGATTCTGGATTGTGAAAAAGAACTGGTGAGTATTTTCAACGCGGTGGATATACAGTCATTTCTGATGGCGAAAAGTGACAACATCGAAGGCGAGATGGATGTCGCCTTGGTCGAGGGCTCTGTGACAACCGAAAAAGAGATCGAGGAGCTGAAAGACATCCGGGAAAGGGCAAAGCTTGTCGTGGCTATGGGTTTGTGCGCTTCAGTCGGGGGCATTCAGGCCCGGTTTTCCGACGAGAAGATTTGGAACGACAATTACAACAGTGTTTATGGTGACACGGCGATGACTCATGCCGCAGCGGTTCCCTCAAAGCCTATCGATGCTTATATAGCCGTTGATTTTTATCTTCCGGGTTGTCCGATCGGCAAAGAGCAGTTTTTGCATTTTTTTACCCGTTTCGTGAAGGGGAGTCCCCCGGAAAAATCCCATAATCCTGTGTGTGTCTCCTGCAAGTACAACGAAAACGACTGTCTCCTGAAAAAAAACATCCTCTGCCTGGGTCCTGTAACGACCGATGGATGCGGCTCTATATGTGTCAATCATAATCTCCCTTGTATCGGGTGCTGGGGACCTTTGGATGTCGCTAACAGGACATCCGAATTTTATCTTCTCCAGGAAAAGGGTTATGGCATCGATGAGATTACGAAGAGAATGGCCAATTTCTCGGGGATCAAGGTTGCGGACTTCTTTGAGAAGATCGGGAAGGAGAAAAAATGAACAAGATAACGATTGAGCACCTGGCACGAGTCGAGGGAAATGGGGGAGTGACCGTTACCATCGACGGCAACATCGTAACGGACGTGAAATTCAACATCTTCGAAGGGCCCCGTCTTATCGAAAGACTGACTGTCGGGAGAACGCCGGAAGAGGATGTGAGCCTGTCTCCCAGAATCTGCGCGATTTGTTCTGTTTCTCATAGAAACGCGGCTCTCCGGGCGATGGAAAATGCTTTGTCGGTCACCGTCCCGCGAAAGGTGTATGTGACAAGAGAGCTAATGCATATGGGAGAGATGGTGGAAAGCCATTCCTTGCATGTCTATTACTTGGCCTTGCCCGATTATGTGGGTTTTCCCAATGCTATTGCCATGGCCTCCAAATTTTCATTTGAAGTCAAAATCGCTTTGGAAATGAAGGAATTCGGGAATCATATCATGAAATTACTGAGCGGCCGCTACATTCACGGCGAAAATCCCGTAATCGGAGGTTTCGGAAAATACCCTGATAAAGAAGAACTCCTCTGGATAAAGAGCCGGGCGATCCAGTTTCTACCTTTCGTTCATAAAACAGTCGACTTGTTCTGCGGACTGGACTATCCCGAATATCCCGAAGAAGAAACGCTCTATGTGTGCTGTGAACCCGGCGATGGGGCTTACGGGTTTTGGGGGGATGAGATTCTTCTGTCGTCAGGGGAAAAAATCGTTAGAGATGACTATCCCAAACTGACGAACGAGTTTGTCGTTCCTCACTCCTATGCCAAGCGAAGCCGATACAAAGGAAAGCCTTATTCTGTGGGTGCCTTGGCCCGTGTTAACAATCTCGGCGAGAGGCTCGAAGGCGAAGCGGGGGAGCGGTACAAAAAATATTTCAATGCCCGGTGGGGAAAAAATCCTCTTTTTCATAATGCCGCTCAAGCTTTGGAGATCCTGTACTGTTTTGAGAGAATTCCCGTGTTGGTGGATGAAATGCTCAAACATCTTGAAGATCCTCCCATTGTCAAATATGATAAGAAAGAAGGGCAGGGAACAGGATTGGTAGAAGCTCCTCGCGGCCTGCTCATCCACCATTACCGAATAAAGGATGGGCTGGTTGAACACGCGGATATCATCACACCCACGGCCCAAAATGCCGAGGACATCGAGAGGTACTGCCGCATCGCTGCCCAGAAGCTGTGTGACGAAGGAAAAAAGGATGAGATCGAGGAGAGGATGAATTTGGTGGTGAGGGCCTTCGATCCCTGCATAAGTTGTTCCGCTCATTTGGCGGAGGTGGAATATGCGCCAGAGGAAGGCTGGAAAGAGATTTACGATAAAATTAGAAGCGAGGGAAATCCTGTATTTGTCGGCGTGGGGAATCCTGCCCGGTCGGATGATGCCCTGGGTGTCGAGCTGGCGAAAAGAATGAGGGAAAATGGGATCGGACCTGTGTGGCTGGAATCGGAATTCGAACAACAAGACCTATCCGTTCAAGATAGAGGCAAGCATTTTCTGATCTTCCTCGACGCCGTCGATTTTCATGAAAAACCGGGGAAGGTCACGCTTTTTCCGCTCGAGTTCGTATTCCAGAACCTTACCTTGAGCCACAGATTTATGCCGTTTATCCAAGCAATCCAGGCCGATGGGCAGATAAAAAACGCCTATGTTTTGGGTATCCAACCTGAATGTGTCGGAGAGGGAAAGGATATCTCTCTGGCTGTTAGGGAGGCGATCGATAGTGTATTGGGGCATTTGAAGAATTGAAGGAAATATTGCCGATTCTTATGATTTAGGGAATCGCCGATCATGAATAAAGAAAGACGCCTCTTGATTATCGATCCGGATGCGAAAGAAAGGCAGAATTTGAAGGCTTTCTTCAGGAAGGAAGATTATCATGTAGAGAGCGGGAAAGGGCTTCCCGATGCGATCAAAAAGCTATCCGAAGAGTGCTTCGATTGTCTGATTCTGGATGTGGACCTTCCCGAGATGAAGGGATATGAAGCCGTTTCGATATTGAAGAATATCGACCCGCACATTAAAATCATAATGATGGCCAAGAAGAACACCAAAAGACTCGAGGCAAAGGTACGAGGACAGGACATATTTTATTACTTTATCAAGTCTTTTGGGAACGAAGAATTAATGATGGCGATAAATAATGCATTCACTAAGTAAAGGAGAAACAAAATGGGAAAAGCTAAAATTTTGATTATCGATGACGATCCTGATTTTGCGGAAGCCGTCACATCGATCCTGCAATCCGCCCTGTACGATGTCGTCAAAGCTTCCAATCCTGCTGAGGGAAAAGACAAGATTCTCGAGGAAAAACCGGACCTTATTCTTCTCGATATCATGATGGACAGCCTGTTCGATGGATTTTCCCTCTGCCACGAAATCAAAACGGCGAAGGAATTCGAGAGCGTAAAAAACACCCCCGTGATCTTTGTTTCGGCCGTCAAGGAATTGACCGGGTCACGATTCCAATTCAAGCCAGAGGATCAGGGTCTCGTCAGCCCTGATGATTATATCGACAAGCCTGTAAAGCCCGCTGATCTGCTCGCGCATATAGAAAAATTCCTGAAAAAATGAGGCAACGTCTACAGGATTTTTTCTATTCGGGAGAGTTTTTTATAGTTTCGTCAGATAGATGTCTCCGAGGAAAAGAATGTGATGAGAGAAAAAAACCCCATAGTTCTTGTGATCGATGATGAAGCTTCCATGCGCGATTCTTGCAGCCAGATCCTTGTCAAGAGCGGGTACCATTCAGAGGTGGCTGAAAATGGGAAGATCGGTTTGGAAAAGGTGCAGAACCTCCATCCTGATCTGGTTCTCGTCGATCTGAAGATGCCCGCTATCAGCGGGGTCGAGGTCCTCGAAAAGATCAAAGAATTCGATCCCAGCATCATTTCTGTCGTTATCACAGGCTATGCGACGGTCGAATCGGCTGTCGAAGCGATGAAGAAGGGGGCTTATGATTTTCTTCCCAAGCCGTTCACCCCCGACCAGTTGCGTATTATCGTCAAGAGAGGCCTGGAGAGGAGAAGGCTTATTCTGGAGACGGAATCGCTCCGCAGGGAGAAGAAAATCATGGAGGAAAATTTCATCACTATGGTTTCCCATCAACTCCGGAGTCCTATGGGAACTATCGCGCAATATTTCGAGGTCATATTAGGAGGAATAGTCGGAAGGGTCGAACCACGGCAGAGGGAGATGTTGACCAAAGCAAGGGATAGATTAGAGAGCCTTATGGGACTGATAAACGACTGGCTGAATTTGGCGCGAATGAACAAGGACCGGATCGTCGATAATCTAAAACCTCTTTCTATTAAAAAGGTGTTGGAAGACATCGTGACATTCATGGAGGCCAGTGCACAAAAAGAGAAAATCTCGATGGAATTTGTCCCTTATGCCGGAAATGATATGGTATTAGGAGATGATGAATCCCTCAAGCAGGTTTTTTCGAACCTGATCACGAATGCGATCAAATATAACCAACCGAACGGCAGGGTAAAGATATTTATCGAGGAAGAAGAAGACTATCTCGCCGTTATTGTCGAGGATACAGGGATAGGTATTCCAGAAGAGCATTTGCCGTATATCTTCGATCAGTTTTACCGGATTAAAAAGGCTGGAGAAAAAAAATCCGATGGCACGGGACTTGGCCTGTCCATCGCCAAAAAGATAGTTGACGCTCATGGAGGAACGATCCAGGTAACGAGCAAGCCGGGCGAAGGAAGCGTTTTCCGTGTTTTGCTGCCGAAGGAAGCGCCGGGACTTGAAATAAATTAATTGATACTTAGCCTGATATTATTATTCAAAGATTTCCACTCCAGGGAAACGAGTGACGCATGGCATTTGACTTTGAGAGGGCATCCTATTTAAAATTAATCCCATGGGAAAAGATCGTGTCACTTTAAAGATTCCCCGTCCTCTTTATGAGAAGATCAAGACGGTCATCGAGGGAAGCGGATTCAGCAGTGTCAACGAGTTTGTCGTCTATATATTGCGGGATCTCATTTCCCAGAGTAAGGACAAAAAGGAGCTTTCTGCCGAGGAAGTAGAAGCCATCCGTCAACGTCTTAAAAATCTGGGTTATTTCTAAACTTATTCCCTTCAAATCCCCGTCCTTTCAAAGCCTCCGATCCATTTCTAAAAAACGGAATTCTTTAAATACAGAAGTGATGATTAGCCGTTGATTTTTTTTAAAAAAAATCTTGACAAGAAACCCCAGAAATACTACGATTAGAGTACAATAAGAGTGCATATGGAGTAAGCCATGCTCGAATACTTACAAAAAAAGGGCGATTTATTTCTGAATTTTGTCCTGGAATTTTTGATGTCGGATTATTCGAGTTGGGGGTTTCTGAATATTTCCTATTCGACAATGGCAAAGACAGGAGAAGGAGCAAAAAGAGGCCAAAGGAAGCATTTGCTGAAGAAGAGGACAAGCGAAAGATAAGGAATCGACAAAATCATTTAGGAGGAGCATGTGGATTTTTTCGAAATTTCCTTCATCGTTGTGTTTATGGCGTTTATCTGCGAGTATATCGATTCTTCTCTTGGAATGGGGTATGGCACGACTTTAACACCCGTGCTTCTTCTGATGGGTTACAATCCCCTTCAGATCGTTCCGTGCGTTTTGCTGTCCGAGCTGGTTACGGGGCTGAGTGCTGCGTTTTTTCATCACAGGTTCAAAAATTCCAATTTTAAGTTTGGAACGATTGATTTCAAGATCGCCATGATCATGGCCGCATGCTCCATTTTAGGAACCCTGGCTGCCGTTTTTGCCGCTCTCAACCTGCCAAAGTTTTATGTCAAGCTTTACATCGGCGTGCTAGTTCTTTCCATGGGACTGCTCATTCTCGCTACGTTGAAACGAACATACAAATTTTCATGGAGTAAAATTTCTTCTCTCGGGGTCTTGGCGGCATTCAACAAAGGAATCAGTGGGGGAGGGTACGGCCCTCTGGTCACAAGCGGGCAGATCTTGTCTGGTGTTAAATCGAAAAATGCCATCGGGATCACTTCACTGGCCGAAGGGCTGACCTGTTTGGTAGGTGTTATCACCTATTTTGCATTCACGAATCACACAGTGGATTGGAGCCTGTCTCCCTCATTGATTCTTGGAGCCATACTGTCTGTTCCTATCGCGGCCTACACGGTAAAAAAATTCAAAGGAGGATCTCTCCGGTTGATCGTAGGTATCGCGACTCTATTGCTGGGTTTGTTTACTTTGTGGAACGTGATCTTTTGATGAAAATCCCGGATATTTGTTTTAAAATATCCAGCGCATACGCAAAATTTTCGCTATAGAATCAAAGCATTATTTCTCCTATGGACTTTATCGCGATTCTTGTTGCCAGTCTCACGTCTTTAATCACGAGTTTTTTCAGCGTGTCGGTCGGCGGGACGTCCTTGATTACGGTCCCTGTGCTTATGTTTCTTGGCATGTCTCCGAAAACAGCCGTCGCAACCAATATGTTCGCTTTGATATTTTTGAGTCTCAGCGGTGCTGCCGGATTAAAAAAAGCTTCAAAAAAGGAGCAGTTCAATTTACTTGCTTTTCTTTCTATGTTGACAGTTGGCGGATCCTTTCTTGGGGCAAAGATCATCTTGACCATCGATCAGGATTTTTTGGAAAAAGTCATTGCAGCAGTGATTTTGGCCATGGCGTGCCTGCTTCTCTTCAAAAAAGACGTGGGTATTCAGGTGTTGAAAGGAAGGATTTGCAGTGCAGGATTGATCATGGGTTCGATTCTCGTTTTCATTTTGGGGATCTATGGTGGTTTTTTCAGCGGGGGATATGTGACTCTTTTGAGTTTTGTGCTCTTGCTGATTTTTCGCTTGAATTTCCTCCAGGTGGCGTTCGCGACCAAGGTATTGAATGTCTTTTCTTCGACAACGGCTTTCGTTCTTTTTAGTACCCACGGGCTTGTCGATTTTTCCTTCGGTATTCCCATGGCCTGCACCATGTCCTTCGGGGCAATCCTAGGGGCAAAGTGGGCCATCAAGAAAGGCGATCTTTGGATTCGTAATCTTTTTTTCCTTGTTGTGGCAGGATTGGCGCTGAAGTTGTTTTTCGTTGGCTGAGTGAATGGATGGCGGTTTTTCGTCGCTTCTCTTCAAAGACTCGTGATTGACAAAGGAATTCCTAAAGGAATAGGATTTTAGTAGCCGGATTCCAAAATTCGTTTCCTATGGAGGGAGGAACACATGGCAAAAGGAAAAAACGAGATAAGCCGGAGAAAATTTTTGTCCTCATCGGCTCTGGCCGCGCTGGGAGTAGCCGGCCACTCCTTTCTGAAATCTGCTCCCTTGTGGAGTCTATCCGCGGATAATAAACGAAAAGTGGCATTGATCGGAACCGGGATCCGCGGGAGTGGAACATGGGGGAAAGTCCTGCTCGAAAATTACAGCGATGTCCTGGATATGGTCGGGCTTTGTGATATCAATCCCAAGCGGCTGGAATATGCCAGGCAATACATGGGGGCCAAATGCCCGGCATTCACGGATTTCAAAAAGATGATCGAGGAGACTAAACCGGATACTGTGATCGTGACCACGACCGATTGTTTCCATGCCAAGTACATCTGCCTCGCGATGGAGATGGGATGCGATGTGATCACGGAAAAACCTCTGGCCACCGATGAAAGACTCTGCCAAAACATCCTGGATTCGGAAAAGAAAACCGGGAAAAAGTTGATCGTGACCTTCAACTACCGGTACAGCCCTGATGCTGTCAAGATCAAAGAGATCCTGCTGGCTAAGGAGATCGGCGAGGTCACATCCGTGGATTTCCACTATTACCTGGATGTTTTCCATGGCGCATCTTATTTCCGGCGGTGGCACGGATTCAAACAGTTTTCAGGGTCGCTCCTCGTCCATAAAGCGACCCATCACTATGACTTGATGAACTGGTGGCTGGCAGCGGAACCTGTCGAGGTCAACGCCTATGGAACGCTGCGAAAATATGGGTACAATGGAGATTTCCGGAGCGAGCGGTGCATGGATTGCCCCTATAAAAACAAATGCGAGTTCTTTTGGGACATCACCCGGGACCAGCATCTGATGAATCTCTATGTGAAAGCGGAATCCGAGGACAGCTATATCCGGGATGCCTGTGTTTTCCGGAAAAAGATCAATATCTGGGATACCATGAATGTCCAGGTCCGGTATCACAATCGCGTGACTATGAGCTACTCGCTGAACGCTTTCATGCCTTATGAGGGATACGCTGTGGGTTTCAACGGGACAAAAGGGAGGCTGGATGCCAGGATTTATCACAACCAGCCCTGGAAAACGGACACCATGGCGGATTTTCGGATAACGCGGAATTTCGGGAACACCAAAACATTCGGGCTCACATCAGGTGGCAGCGGCCATTGGGGAGCAGACCAGGTCATGCAGGACCGGATTTTCCGCAGGCCCGGAGAGGACCTTCTCGATCAGGGCGCCGGCAGCCGGGACGGTGCTTTGTCTATCCTGATCGGGATAGCCGCCCGCCGAAGCATCGAACAGGAGCGCCCCTTCAAGATCGAAGAACTCGTCAAGATTTAATTTTTAGGGGTCAGACCGACTTAACTTATTAATATTAAAGGAGAAAGACAAAATAAGAGGCCATTTTTTTTGCTTAGACCTAGTTTTTTGGGGTGCAAAACGACTCTCTAGGGAAACAAAGGTACCGAGATTTTTCTAATCAGCTAATGACGACTTCTTGACGGGTGTCGTTGAAAGTCACCCGTTTTCCCGTGTGCATGGCGGCGACGGTCATGCATAGAGCTATCGAATGGTTGTATCCGGCATGAATATCGGCATTCGGTTGTTTTCGCGATCGGATGCATTCCATCCAGTTTCGCATATGGGCTACGGTTGTCGGATCCGAGCCGGTGCTGGCGGCCGTTTCCACACCGCCTTCCTCAGCTAAAGAAAATTCCGCAAGCCTGTTCTCTTTCATACCCATGGCCTCTGCCATCCCCTGTGTCAAGCCTCCTTCAGGGGTGACCTTGTTGGTATCCAGATTCAGGGTGCCGCCGTTAGAAAAATATAGCTCTTTTGTGCCGCCGGCGGAATTCGTCTGCCTGGATGTGTAAGTCACCATGAATCCCCGGGTTAAATCTTCGAGCGGTCCATAATCGAAAACGGCCGTGAGGGTGTCGAAATTCTTCCTGCCATCCTTCCAAAGGTAAAGTCCGCCGTTGACCACAACGCTTCGAGGACGCGGTAGATCCGTGAACCAGTGAACGGTGTCGATCTGATGGACCATCCATTGTCCGGGAATTCCGCTGGAGTAGGGCCAGAACAGGCGGTATTCGATATATTTTCGCGGATCCCAGGGTTCATAAGGGCGGTTCATCAGGTATCGCTTCCAGTCCACGTCCTGTTCCTTGAGATCGGCTACAAGGTGAGGTCGACGCCAGCGACCGGGTTGATTCACATTCCAGGTCATTTCGACGGCGACGATGTCTCCGAATTTTCCGGACCGTATGAATTCGTTGGCGTTGATGTAATTCAGGGCGCTGCGCCGCTGCGTGCCGATCTGGACGATCCTGTCCGAAGCCGTGACGGCTTTGAGGACCGCCCGGGCATCGGCCATGGTGTTGGCAAAGGGTTTTTCCACATACACGTCACACCCGGCCTCAACCCCCTGGATGCAGTGGAGGGCATGCTGAAAATCCGCCGTGCTGATGATCACTGCGTCCACCGTGCCTGACTCATAGAGCTCCTCATTGTTCCGCATGGGGAGAATTTTATTTCCGGTCAGCTTTTCAAGAAAGGCAACGCCTTCCTGCCTCCGTCGGTTCCAGATGTCTGAGACAGCGACGATTGCGAAATTGAGTTTCTTGGCGTTCCATTGAAAGGCCGGGATAAGGGAGTCGCGGGCCCTGTCGGAAAATCCGACTATCCCGACGCGAATCCTGTCGTTTGCGCCTTGAATCCGGCGGGCATTTACAGCCGGCAAGGCAAGAGCCATCCCTGCCGTACCGGCAGACACGGTCTTGATAAAATTCCTGCGTGTTATATTTTTTTTGGCCATTAAGATCCTCCCTTCTTATGATATTCAGGGCTCGATGATACGAATCTTTATGCTGCGGTACCAGACAGCATCGGTGTGGTCCTGAAATACGATATGACCCCGCCGCTTTTTGGCAAAATCGATGATGTTTCGGTATTTACTGGCTGCAATGAGGGCATCCATTTCCGGCGTGTCCAGATCGTATTCCAACACTTTGACTCCGTTGAGCCAGTGTTCACCATGGTTCCCGTTGAATAGGATCCTAGCCGTGTTGAATTCCCCTACAGGTCTGAGGCTTTTGCCGATGGGAGCGATCAGGTCGTACAATGCACCCGCTGTATGGGTATCGCTGACCTGGGCGTCAGGGTGGCCTTCGTCGTCGAGGACCTGATATTCGAATCCCAATGCGGCCAACTCCGGGGGATTCGCTGCCGACATCTCCTCGGAAACATTGTATTTGATGCCGCTGTTTCCGGCCGGGCTGATTTTCCATTCGAAGTATAGCTCGAAGTTTTCGTATGTTTGGGTGGTGATCAGGTCCCCTCCAGCAAGGGGTTGGCCGTCTTCCTGCAAAGGCACATTCTCGCTGGGAACTTTTTTAATGGTCCCATCCTCGATGGTCCAGTGCCCTTCGGGGATCTCCTGGCTGCCTAAACCCCTCCATCCTTCAAAGCTTATCCCATCGAACAAAAGGATCCATCCCTCCACCTTTTCTTCCTCTGTGAGGACGTTCGGTTTTGTTGTTTCCGCAGCTTGTTTCTCTGTAGCTTTTTGTCCTCCGGAATCGCTTTCCATTGGTGGTCCGCAAGCCATAAGAGCGACCAGAAGCAAACCCGTTATCAAGAAATTTCGCAAGGATGAACGCACGCTTTTCTCCCTCTGCCGTATGATGACACAATTTGAAAAGGGAGACAATATTTTTGTTCTGAATGAGAGGTATTGAACGGTTTCCTGTCGAGAAATAGGCGAAAAAATAACTGAAAGGGGATTCTTTCCCCAATTTAAGGTTGTGTCGGGGGAATGATTGTAGTATGTAATTAGCAGACGCTAAAAGGAGATAAACATGGGTCAAACGACAAGAAGGGAATTCCTGACAGGCACCGGAATAGGTTTGGCGGGGTTATCGCTGCCATTTCTCCTGACAGCATCGAGCCGGTATTCGAAAAATACCCCTCCATCGACCTCCCAATTCGTGGAAAAACAGAGCCGATTGAATTTGGGAATGGCATCGTACACTTTCCGGGAGTTTTTTTTGGAGGATACGCTGCAAATGACAGTGAGGCTGGGATTGGAACGGATCGCCTTCAAGGACTTTCATCTCTCTCTGGAGAGTTCGGATGAGGAAATCAGGATCGTTGCAGAAAAGACAAAAGCCGCCGGCCTCGACATTTACGGATGCGGTGTGGTTTACATGCAAACGGAAAAGGAAGTGGAAAGGGCATTCCATTATGCCAAAACCGCCGGCATGAGGGTCATTATCGGCGCTCCAAATCCTGAATTATTGAAAACGGTAGACCGCTTGGTGGACAAGTACGACATAAAATTGGCCATTCACAATCATGGTCCTGGCGATGAGCGGTATCCGACACCCAAAGATGCCTATGAAAAAATAAAAAAATTGGACCCGCGCATCGGTCTTTGCATCGATATCGGTCACACCAAGCGCGCCGGGGTCGATCCGTCAGAGTCGGCCATGGCCTTCGCCGACCGACTGCACGATGTCCATATCAAGGATGTGACATCCGCCACACAAGAAGGGACCACCATCGAGATCGGCCGCGGCGTCATCGATATCCCCAGGTTCTTGAAGACTTTGATCGACATCGATTACAAAGGCTCGGTCTCCTTCGAATTCGAGAAGGACGGGAAGGACCCGCTCCCCGGCGTGGCGGAATCGGTCGGGTATGTGCGGGGAGTCCTGGCCAGCATTTGAAATAGAAAAGGCACAGGCGATCATGACCATACAAACCAGAGCTTTCGCGAGGGCAGGAATCCTTGGCAACCCTTCTGACGGATATTTCGGCAAGATCATCGCCGTTACGATCAAAGATTTCGAAGCCAGGGCGTTTTGTGATGAATCCCATGAGCTGATGATCCAATCCCACAGAGATGACATCCCGGTCTATAAGGATATCCGGGCCTTTACCGAGAGGGTGGAACTCTACGGCTATTACGGGGGAGTCCGGCTGGTCAAAGCTGCAATCAAGAAGTTCCGTGATCACTGCCAGGAACATGGCATTCCTTTGGAAAATAAAAATTTCACCATCCGGTATTCCTCCGGTATCCCCCGCCAGCTGGGCCTCGGAGGGTCGAGTGCCATCATAACCGCGGCTTTCCGGGCATTGATGGAATTTTACAGCGTCGAAATCCCGGTCGAGATCCAGCCCACACTTATTTTGGAGGCGGAAAGGGATGAGCTGGGCATCAACGCCGGATTTATGGACCGTGTCGCGCAGGTCTATGAGGGTTGTGTTTACATGGATCTGGATGAAAAGATCGTCCGGGAAAGGGGGCACGGCATATACGAAAGGCTGAGTCCCAAATTTCTTCCCAGACTCTACCTGGCCTACAAACCAGCTCTAGGCAAGGTTTCAGGCAGGGTCTTGAACGATATCCGCCAGGGCTATGACAGGGGAAACCCCTCTGTCCATGAAACACTCCGCCACATCGCTGAAAAGGCCGAAATGGGAAAAGAAGCTCTGCTGAAACGAGATTTTAAAACACTGCATCGATTGATGGATGAAAATTTCGACCTGAGAAGCCAGATCATGAAAATAAGTGCGGGCAACATGGAGATGATCAGGACCGCTCGTGCCTGCGGCGCATCCGCCAAGTTCGCGGGATCTGGCGGCTCGATCATCGGCATGTACGCAGATGAGGAGATGTATGCCCGGTTGCAATCAGAAATGAGCGAAATCGATGCAAAAATCATCAAACCCCGTATCGAATAAATGAGGTATCGTGAGGCCAGGTATACAGTCATCCTCCTGTTATTGAGTTGTTTTTTTCTTTCCATTCAATTCGGCTGCAAATCCGAACAGAGAGTCAAAGTCATAAAACTGGGCCATGGGCTGGACCCTGCCCATCCCGTTCATCTAGCCATGGAATATCTGGCAGAACGGGTAGCCGATAAATCCCAGGGCCGGATGCGGATCGATGTTTATCCCTCAGAACAACTGGGATCGGAGCGGGAATGTTTGGAGCTTCTCCAGATCGGCAGCCTGGCCATGACCAAGGTTTCCTGCAGCGTGATCGAGGGATTCGTCCCGAAGATGGGAGTCCTGAGCCTGCCCTTCCTTTTCCGGGATGAGGCCCACCGCTTCCGCGTGTTGGAAGGAGAGATCGGACGGGAACTGCTCCTTGCCGGGGAACGATATTGGCTTCGCGGGCTTTGCTATTACGATGCCGGAACCCGGAGTTTTTACACCGTGGACCGCCCCATACTTGCTCCCGATGATCTAGCCGGGCTCAAGATCCGGACCCAGGAAAGCCCCACATCCATGCGGATGGTGCAGGCTCTCGGAGGGTCGGCCACCCCTATCGCCTGGGGCGAGCTTTACTCGGCGCTCCAGCAGGGTGTGGTGGATGGGGCAGAGAATAATCCCCCCAGCTTTCACCTCTCCCGGCACTATGAAGTCTGCAAACATTATTCTCTGGACGAGCACACCGGCGTGCCGGATGTGATGGTCATCAGCACCAAGATATGGAATAACCTTTCGCCTGAATTTCAACGAGTGCTGCAGGAAGCGGCAGACGAGTCGGAAATCTACCAGAGAAAACTCTGGGAAGAGGCCACGGAAAGAGCCTTGGTAGAGGTGCAGAAGGCCGGCGTCACGGTCTATCATCCGGAGAAAGCGCCCTTTATTGCCGGGGTAGAAAGCATTTATGAGGAATATAATACTCAACCCCGCTTATATAGCCTCATCCAGAGAATCAGGGAAGTGAAGTGATGCTCGAAAGGGCCAGAAAAAGGATCGACAGGCTGCTCGAGCTGGCTCTAGTCCTTCTGATGGGTGCCAATGTGCTCAATGTGCTCTGGCAGGTCTTCACGCGTTTTGTCCTCCAAAATCCCAGCTCTTATACGGAAGAACTGGCCCGGTATCTTTTGATCTGGGTAGGATTGCTGGGGGCCAGCTACGCGGCCGGCAAAAAAATGCACCTGGCCATCGATGTCGTTCTGCAAGGGCTGAGGAACAAAGCGAAAGTCTGGGTGGAAATAATCATCCAGATATTTGTCTTCCTGTTTTCTTTATTCGTCATGGTCATGGGAGGGATACGGTTGGTATCCATCACCCTGACTTTAGCCCAGACCTCAGCCGCCCTCCAAATAAAATTGGGATATGTCTACCTTGTTCTTCCCCTGAGCGGGATACTCATCATGTTTTATGCATCGGTTTTTATCATCGAAAGATTCCGGGCGCTTTCGGGGAAGCAAGTGCAGGTCGAGGCTGTGGCTTTGGAAAGTCAGGAGGGGATCTAGAATAATGGAGCTGTTCCATATCCTCATCTTGATCGGCAGTTTTGCTTTCCTGTTGTTTCTTGGCGTGCCTATTTCCTTTTGTATCGGGATAGCCACTGCCATGACCATGCTGATGAGCATCGACGCAAGTCCGGCGCTCACGACCGTGGCCCAGCGCATGGCCACGGGTCTGGATAGTTTCGCTCTGCTGGCCATACCCTTTTTTATCCTCTCCGGGCAGTTGATGAACAGGGGAGGGATCGCCCGGCGGTTGATCGATTTTGCTAAGGTTTTGGTCGGGATGTTCCCCGGGGGATTGGCTTTTGTCCACATCATGGCCGCCATGCTATTCGGGTCGATCTCGGGATCGGCCGTGGCTTCGTCGGCTGCCATCGGCGGTTTTATGATCCCCCAGATGAAAAAAGAAGGGTATGACCTCGATTACAGCGCAGCCGTAAACATCACATCGGCCACGACCGGGCTGATCATTCCGCCCAGCAATATCCTGATCGTATATTCGTTGGCCAGTGGGGGTGTGTCCATCGGGGCTTTGTTCGTGGCCGGGTATTTTCCCGGGATTCTGATCGGGATGTCTTTGATGGCCGTGGCTGGTCTGATCGCCCGCCAAAAAAAATATCCGGTTGCACAAAGGATAAAACTCAGGGAGGGTATTTTCCGTTTCCTGGATGCCATCCCCAGCCTTTTATTGATCGTCCTGGTGATCGGGGGGATCGTGGCCGGGTATTTCACGGCCACCGAGGCTTCGGCCATCGCCGTTCTTTATACATTCATTCTTGCCGTTTTAATCTACAGGGAGGTCAAGTGGAAGGAGATCGCCAAGATCTTGATCGACACATCGGCCACCACAGCCATCGTCATGTTGCTGATCGGCACGTCCATGGGCATGTCCTGGATCATGTCTTACGAGAATATCCCGCAAAATGTCAGCTCGGCCCTCATGGCGATATCTAATAACCAGATCATCATCCTGTTGATCATCAATCTCGCGCTGCTATTGGTCGGGACCTTCATGGATATGACACCGGCCGTTTTGATCTTCACCCCCATCTTTTTGCCCGTAGTGATGCAGCTTGGCGTCAATCCGATCCACTTCGGGATCATCATGGTTCTGAATCTGAGCATCGGTCTGTGCACGCCGCCTGTGGGGAGTGTGCTTTTCATCGGGTGCGGGATCGCCGGCACCAGCATAGCCCGCGTTATCCGCCCGCTTCTTCCCCTGTTTATCGCGATGCTCGTATCGCTCCTCCTCGTCACCTTTATCCCTGAGATCAGCCTCTTCCTCCCCCGCCTCTTCGGCTACTAGGGGACGTCCCAACTAGAGCATCTTTTCCGAATGGAAAATGTCTGCCAAGAATTATTTGATCTTAAGACGTTTTGTTCAAGGCGTAAGCTTTGTCCCGCAATCCCCGCAGAACTGCTTAGTATCAGGATTATCTGCCTGACATTGGGGGCATTTAATACCCATTTTTTCCCTCCGATGAATTCAACGGAAACATATCAATTTCCCAAAACAGAGTCAATCATGTGTACAAAGAAGATTTCAATGGAAGAAATTTTTCTAGGGGTTTTTCATGGCATTTAATTCATCAGATTGGCAGATGCATATGGAGTCCGTACCAATTTTAAATGTCAAATGTTGAGACTCGGTCCCATTATTTAACCGGCCCCAGGTATTTGTCCAGCCAGGCTAGAACTTCCCTGATGTATTCGTTTCTGGGAGGGAGATGATCGGTATCATACAACATCAGGTCCTTGTGTTCATCCGGAGTTCCGAGAAGGTCGAACATCGGCTTGATGGATGTTTCTAAAGGAAAGATCGAGTCATATTTGCCGTTCAGCATCAAGGTCGGAATTTTAACGCGGGTCACATAATTGAAGGGATGAACTTCAGGACGGGCTCGATCCACAAGGCCACCGGGGAATAGTATGCTCACTTTAAGGCGATCCTCTACGGCCGGTATGATCGCTCCCAAAGCACCTCCCCAGCTCATCCCATAGTAGGCGATCTTGTCGCTGTATATATCCTGACGGGTTTCCAGATAGTCGATACATCTTTTGAAATCTTTGACGACCTGAGTCAGGAATTCAGAATACTGGTGGGTATTGTTGCCCCAATAGATGGCTCGAAGCTCAGGGTTTCCTCGCTCGAAGGTCCCTTTATAGACGGGGAAGAGCACAGCCCTGCCATTCCTGACGATATAGGAAAGGAACATGGGAAATGAATAAAAACTTTCGATATTTTCGCTCGACCTTTCCCATGTCGGGATGCTCCCTGGAAAGTAGATCACGGTTTGATAGGGAGGCGGTGTGTTCTGGGGAAGAAAAAGGTGGATGAGAACCCGCTCCCCTCCGTAGGCTGCGTCGAAGGAGATCTTTTCATAGATCCAGCCTCTGGGATTTTCCTTTTTCGATTCCACCCGGGCTTTCAGATCGGATCTGTCATAGGAGAACTGCTCCTTATAGGCCTGAAAGACGAGATCGCTGACCGGATTTTCCTCGTAAAAATTCCTGGAATCGATGATGCGTCGAGAAGCGTACGCTGCGTCCGGCACGGCCTCGGGATCCGGGATGAGGACCAGTCTTATACCGTTCTGAGGTGAACGATCCATGGGCGGCATTTGCCTTCGATTTCCGAACGCATACGAATTGTCATCCCAAGCTCCCCCCATGATGATCCTGCCCTGGGGACTTTCGTTCCAGCACCACTCCCTCACGTTCCCTGCCATATCATAGGCTCCATAGGGTGTGATGCCTGGGAGACTTCCCACTGGGACGGGGCCTTTGCCCTGAAAATTGCAGAAAGGGGCTAAAATAGCGAAGCCTCCGACTTGCGGCCACCGGATCATGGGGGTGAAATATCCTCTCCCCACATTCCAATGAGCGTCAGTGGGGAGGTTCTTTCCAGAAAATTCCGCATACGCTGCGGCTTCGTACCAGCTGACACCCGAAACAGGATAATCGTCCTGTCCGTCCGGATAGTCTCCTGCCTGCCACGTGGAGGGGCCAGGCTGACCTGTAAGGTCCACGAACTTTTTCATGGCCTCTTCCCAGGTCAGCTCTTTACCGTCCATCGCAAATGGATGCTTCCAGAAATCTCTGTTTCTGTACCCTTTGGCGTTGACGAACTCCTTATACTGCCGATTGGTAACCTCGTACCTGTCGATAAAGTAGTCTTCTATGGTTCCCACGGCCGCTTTTGTTCCCTGGACACGCACCATGCCGGAAGGAATGCTGCCTTCCTTATCCAAGGTTCTGACGATATCGTATGGAGACACAGCCCCTGGTTGGAGAAAATCCCAGGTCGAATCCGCTGCCAGCCCGGTCTCATAGCCCTTTTTTTCGAACTTCCAGCGGAAAATACCGATGGGCACACGGATCTGCTCGATCGGCGTAACGCCGAGAAAAAGCCATTCAGCATCGGGATCGATGTATTCCTTCATGAACACGCTTGCCCCGGGGGGCACTGTCTTGATGTCGATGTTCAGAGAGCATTTTGAAAAGAGCTCGGCCAGTCTAGGATCGTGCGGAATGATGGCTTCGGCCTGTTCTGCAAGCCGGTAGGGCGGGACAAGGTTGCGCCAGACATCGTTTGCCTCGATCAACCGCTCGACCTCCTGGAGGATTTCTTCCCGAGCCCAGCGGATCTTGGCCTGGCGGTTGAAGAACCAGACAGTAACCAGGGAAATGATAAGGGCCGCACACATGACCGGGATGGCCACCTGCGGTCTCCGGATACGGCGAAACAATGTTCGCAGGTTCAATGCTCCCAATTCTTCTGCATGCCGCACATCCTGGAAATTTTTCAGGTCGTTCAGCATCTCTGTCGCAGATGCATACCGGAATTCCGATTTTTTCTTTAAAGCATTATTCACTATCTGTAGCAGTTCAGGAGGAAGATCGCTCTTGATTTCCTTGAGTGATTTCGGCTCCTCATGCACGATGGAATACAGGATCGACGCTTCCCGGTCTCCCTTGAACGGAAGCTCCCCAGTGAGCATCTCGTATAAAACCACTCCCAAAGACCAGATATCGGTACGTTGGTCGACCTCTTCACCCCGCGCCTGCTCGGGAGACATGTAGGCCACCGTACCGAGTGTGGTGCCTTCCCGTGTCAGTAACGTTCCTCCCTTCACTTTTGCCAATCCAAAATCCATGATCTTGGCCTGCCCCTTCTCGGTGATCATGATGTTGGCGCTCTTGATATCTCTATGTATTATGTTTTTGCTATGAGCTTCATCCAACCCCCGCGCGACCTGGATTGTGATATCCAAAATCTCTTCCACTTCTAGAGGAGCTTTAATAAGCTTCTCCCTCAAATTCTGCCCTTTCACATATTCCATGGCGATGAAGGATTCGCCATCCTGTTCGTTGATCTCATGGATGGTGCAGATATTGGAGTGGGTGAGTGCGGCCGCGGTTTGGGCTTCCAAAACGAATCTCTCCTTGACTTCTTTGTCCTGAATTAATTCCGGGGGCAGGAACTTGAGAGCCACATGGCGTTTTAGTTGGGTATCCTCGGCTTTGTAAACGATACCCATTCCTCCTCTGCCTAAGACCTCAATGGTCTTGTATTTCCCTGCCAATTTGGTTCCGGGAAGCAATTCCTGCATGGGTCTCAGGATTGTCCTGGTCTGGGAGATGAAGGATTCCTCTGAAGGATGGATAGGCGTCCCGCATTTGCTGCAGAAACGGGACTCGTCCGTAATATCGGCCTGACACTTTGGGCAATTCATGCCTATTATCTCCTTTTTTAGAATCAGGGAAAGGATATCAATTCACGAAGATCCCGTCAAAGGTTGAGACTCGACCCCTGCCTGGTCCTTCCTGGTCACGATTCCAATCATTGAACGAACATGAAGAACTTCAAGACTTCCATCATGTCCTTGTGAGAATAAGACACAGCCCTTTCTCCAGTCCTTTTGGCTCCAGGAAACCACGAAGCCCTCTCGGCATCCTCCTCATCTTTGAAGCGGATTTCCATCGTGACCGGAGATTGGATTTTCAAAGGCTTATATTTTTTCAAGTTAGCAAGGGCGTCGGAGGTTTTTTGTCTTATCATCTGCTGAGATTTTGTGGGATGCATCATCTTGGCGGCTTTACCGATTCCCTCTTTGACTGCAACACCTTCGATTTCTCCAAAAATATCTTTGCACTGCTTCACGACAGCGGAATCCCCCGCTACCAGAACGACAGGAACACCAAAGTAGCCGGCAATGGCACCGTTTATTCCCGCTTCGGGCATATCTTTTCCGTTGATGAAGACATTGATCTTGCCGGTCATGGTGTGCTTGAGAACAGCATCGGGTGTCCCTTCGCGGGCATGGTAGCCAATAAATATAACTGCATCGAATGTGTCGTCGATGCCTTCCATCATATCCAGTGGGCCACCGGACCAATCCCGCAGTAAGATGGCTTCAGGATGTAGCAAGTCTGGGAGGATGTTACGTGCGCTTCCGTGGGAATCTCTAACGAGGATCTCTGTGGCTCCGGCTGCTATGGCACCTTCCACAGCAGCATTGGCTTCCTCTGTCATAAGCCTTCTGAAAAGATCATAATCTTTGCCGTTTCTGCTGACATCTTCCCAATGTATCACTCCACTGACGCCTTCCATGTCGACGGAGATGAAGACTTTGAGGCTTGCTTGGTTTTCCATTGCTTGGGATGGAAAAGTCAAGATCCAACAAATCAATAGGACATTAAGAATCCTCACTTTCATGATTCCTCCTTTTTGAATAGCCTGACTCTTTTTCTTGGAAGTTGGGCAGATTAACAAACTTCATGGTTGCTTTGTCCAGGGCTATCGATTCACAGGGCCCAAGTAGCGATCCAGCCAAGCGAGGGTTTCCCGGATGAAGTCGTTTTTAGGGGGGACATGGTCGGTATCGTACAGCTTCAGTTCCTTGTGCTCATCTGGAGTTCCCAACATGTCGAACATCGGTTTTATCGCTGCTTCTAATGGGAAAAACGAGTCATATTTGCCGTTCAGCATCAAAGTGGGGACTTTCACCCGTGTGATGTAATTCGTTTCCCTCCCTTCAGGCCGGGGACGGGCATGGATCACGTCAAATCCTCCCCCCAGCAAAATGCTTGCCTGCAACCGATCCTCAACCGCCGGGATATAACATCCCATCCATCCTCCCCAGCTCACACCGTAGAAAGCTAGCCTATCGCTGTCGATATCCTCACGGGTCTCCAGATAGTCGATGGATCTTTTGACGTCTTTAATCAATTGGATCATGTATTCTGTAGCTTGATATGTTTCGTTTTGGGACCCCATTATGATGGGCATCAGGGCAGGATCTGCCCGTTCCATTGTCCCCTTATAGACGGGATAAATGGCGGCCCGGCCGTTTTTTATGATGAAGGAGAGAAAAACCTTGAATTCCAGATCATTTTCTATCTTTTCACTCGACTCCCGGAATGCCGCTTGTTCTCCGGGGAAATATATGATTGTTTGGTAGGGTGGCTCGATATCTTTGGGAAGATAGAGAACGCCGATCATCCGCTCTCCCCCATATGCCGCGTCGAAGCTCACACGCTCTTTGATCCAGTCCTCCGCACTTTCATCCTTCGATTCCACGCGGGGATTCAGTTCGGTCTTGTCGTAAGCAAACTGCTCTTTGTACACCATGAAAATTTCATCCGGTACCGGTGTTTCCGAGGTGATATCGAAGGCTTTGGCTGAGTTTTGCCTTTGAAATGCAGAATCGGCGATTTTTGCGGGATCCGGATACAGGGCGCACCGGAATCCGTTTTGAGGGGAACGGTCGAAGGCAGGAAGATTGCTAGGATATCCAAACATATAAGGATTATCTGTCCAAGCCCCGCCCCTGATCACGCGGCCCTGCTGTGTCTCGTTCCAGCACCACTCCCTCACATTTCCCGCCATGTCATAGGCTCCGAATGACGTTATGCCTTGAAGGCTGCCCACCGGAACAGAACCCTCATTCTGAAAGTTGCTGAAAGGAGCAAAAACGGCGTAGCCCCCCAACTGGGGGAACATGATCATCGGCATTTGTTCACCCCTAGCTAAACCCCAGTGGTGGATTGTCGGCAGGCTTTTTCCGGAAAATTCGGCATAGGCGGCGGCCTCGTACCAGCTGATGCCTGAGACCGGAAAATTTTCCTGCCCCTCGGGATAATCACCCGCCTGCCAGGTGGAAGGGCCGGCCCGGCCTGTCTGGTCCACGAATTCCGCCATGGCTTCTTCCCATGTCAGAACCTTTCCGTCCTTAACGAATTCTTGCTTCCAGTATTCCCTGTTCGTGTATCCTCCGCTGTCCATAAATTCCTTATACTTCTTATTCGTGACCTCGTACCTGTCGATGTAGAAATCGTCGAATTTACCTGTTTCTGTTTCTGCTCCTTCCACCCTGACCATTCCCTCCGGAATTATTTCTTTCTCATCCAGCACGATGTTGAGATGAGAAGGTATTATTTGGTTATCGGGCAAAAAGGCGATATTCCAACTGGAAGAGGCTGCCATAACGGTTTCATAGCCCTCCTTTTCGACTTTCCACCTAAAAATTCCTATCGGTAATCTGACACTTTCCAGAGGAGAGATGCCCAGATATTCCCAATCGCTTTCCGGCTCATCGTATTCCTTTACATAAATCTCTGCCCCTGGTGGCTCTGTTTGGATGTTGATGTTCAAGGAGCATTTCGAAAAAAGCTCAGCCAGCTTGGGATCGTTGGGGATGAATTTTTCCGCCTCCACGGCCAATTTGTAGGGTTCGGTGAAATCCCGGAAATTTTCCTCGACGAGCCGCTCGATCTCGGGAAGTCGTTCTTCTCTGGCCCAGCGCATCTTAGCCTGGCGGTTGAAAAACCAGACAGCGGCCAAAGCGATGAGCAAAATTGCACAAATAAGAGGGATGGCCACTTGCGGCTTGCGGATGCGTCGGAGGATAGTCTTTAGATTCAAGGCGCCCAATTCCTCTGCTCGCAGGCTGTCCTGGTATTTCTTCAGGTCTTTCAGCATATCTTCTGCGGATGCATACCGGGCTTCCGGCTTTTTCTTCAAGGCGCGGCTGATGATCTGCTGGAGTTCCGGAGGAAGATCACGCTTTATCTCCTTGAGGGGCCTCGGCTCTTCGTGCACGACAGAATAGAGAATGGAGGCTTCCCGGTCTCCTTTGAACGGGAACTCCCCGGAGAGCATCTCGTACATGACGACACCCAGAGACCAGATGTCCGAGCGAGGGTCGACTTCTTCTCCCCGCGCCTGCTCCGGAGACATGTAGGCTACGGTCCCAAGGGTCGTTCCCTCCCTTGTCAAAAGGGTTCCCCCTTTGACCTTGGCCAAACCGAAATCCATGACCTTGGCCTGGCCCTTGTCCGTGATCATGATGTTCGCGCTCTTGATGTCTCGGTGAACGATGCCTTTTTTATGGGCTTCATCCAGCCCCTCGGCCACCTGAATGGCGATATTCAAGACTTCGTCCGTTCCCAAAGTGCCCTGTTTTATCCTTTCCTTCAGACTCTGCCCTTGAACGAATTCCATGGCGATAAAGGATCGTCCCTCCTCTTCGTTGATCTCGTGGATGGTGCAGATATTGGGATGGGACAGTGCGGCTGCTGACCTGGCCTCCAGGACAAAGCGTTCTTTGGCCTCTTCATCGAGGGTCAGCTCCGGCGGCAGGAACTTGAGGGCCACGCGGCGTTTGAGTTTTGTGTCTTCCGCCTTGTATACGATGCCCATCCCTCCTCTGCCCACCACCTCTTCGATCTTGTACTTTTCTGCAAGTTCGGTTCCAGGTACCAATTCCTGTATCGGCTTCAATATGGTCCGGGTTTGTGAGAAGAATATTTCCTCAGAAGGATGAATCGGTGTCCCGCAGTTGCTGCAGAACCGGGAATCGTCAGAGATCCCTGCCTCGCATTTCGGGCATTGCATCGGCATTTTCGCCTCCGTATAAAGACGGAATCTTTTTAATGAAGTTTTATTGATTCCAAACTGTGCTAACACTATCATAACCGCAAAATGGGAGTCAATCGAACTGAATTGGCGACTCATTTGTGTTAAACTGAGAGTCAAGTCGGGAAATCTATCGGACGATGAAGGAGAAGGGAAAATGATCAATCAAATCCTTTTGTATGTGGGCTCGGGCATTATTTTTCTGTGGGGAGTCGGGCACATCATCCCGACACGTTCGGTGGTGAAGGGTTTTGGGGAGATTTCCAAAGATAACAGGCTGATCATCACGATGGAATGGATCGCAGAAGGCCTGACATTGTGTTTTATCGGGATTCTGGTTGCTCTAGTCACTGTCTTCGGCGGGTTGGATAACGAAGTCACCCACATCGTGATTCGCGCAGCAGCAGTGATGTTGATCGTCCTGGCATTCGTGAGCTCTGCTACGGGAGCGAGAACCTCTATCCTTCCGATGAGACTCTGTCCCCGTATTAAATCAGGAGTCGCTTTGCTTTATGTTCTTGGGGCCGTTTTGTAACCCGGATCGGAAGGATTTTATGAGTTTTCCTCAAGGATCGTTAGAAAGAAATTTTAAAAGCTCAAGGATGTCCATCTCGTGGTGGTTGCCGGGAGTGACGATCAGTCCGACGTCGCCATCGCCCCCGAATGCTCTGTAAATCTCCCGCAGTTCCTCTAGGGACTGAGGTACGGTCTCATTGTAGGAGGCCGAGGCATTGGTCGTGGAGGGCGTGTCCAGTTCACCGAAATGAACGGCGATCGGCCGGGGCGCATTCAGGCCGGCGATGTCGCTGCGGTCCATCCATTCCAGGATCCCCGGGATGCAGTGGGCAGGCGCGTTGTAGCACCGCTGGAAGATCACCGAAAAGGAACCCATGGTGCCGCTGGCGAATATCCGGCGCACGCGGTCGGTGAATACGGGATAAATGATAGACAAGTCCCCGCCGTAAGAAATCCCGGCCACGTCGAATTCCTCGACCCCCTGGGATTCCACGAGCCATTTTTCCCAACGCAGCAGATCCTCGACCGTCTCCCCGATCAGTGTGTTCCCGTAAAGGAATCCGTCCGTGACCAAAGTGAACTGGCTGTAGCCGCCGATCCAGTAATCCAAACGGTTGATCTCCACCTCTGCAGCCAGATCCCGCAGCGCTCCGAATCCCCTCAGTTCCGGACAGAGAACGATATGCCCGTCCTTGGCCAGTTCCAAAGCGAAGAAATGATGATAGTCATCCACCGATCCCACACAGGGTTCTGCCCGGCCGTGGCCGTGGATGGCCATAACCGCGCTTTTTTTCGGCTTTCCTTCTTCTGGCACAAGAAGATATGCGGGTATGGACAGGTTCTCGTTGATGGTCATGACCAGGGCATGGATGGTCACGCCCTGGTGCTCGACCTGCCGCACATCTGTCACGCGACAGGACACAGGATCCCTGACCTGGAGCAGCTCTGCCAGCTTTGATTTTGCCTGTTTTTTCCATTCCTCCGGAGATCCCTCGTACTTATGGAAGGACAGTTTCCTGGTGCCATCTGTGTGGTGGAAAGCAAGGGTCAATTCCTCAGGGACAACAAAGAAGCCTTCATCCACCAACCCGGTTTTTTCTTCATCGCTATCGATAGAGGCTCTCTGACAGTGGATGAGCAGTATCGCCAATAGGAAAAGCACCAATGCCAATCCTGAAGAAGTAAATTTCCCAATTTTCTTCATTTTTATCGCTCCTCCTCAGACAGAGATGTCCAGTTCCACGGCGCTCACGGATCTCGCAGGAAACGACCACTCTGCAGGGCCCCCGGTTTTCAGTTCTTTCACTTCAGGATCGAACGCATCCGGCCGGTTCTGGTTGACATAGGCGCGCGGGCTCTCCGGTGCTATTGTGTGGACTTTCCCTCCTGTGATCGTGGTCCCATCGACAGAGAAACTGGCTTTAACTGTATCGCTGTAATTCATGTTCAGGACATGCAGAAAGATTTTGTTGCCTGTCCGGCTGGCTGCGATATCCAAACCAGGCGGACTGGCAGGGGTTGTGAGTCCGTGGGTTCCGAGATTTTTCTTGAAAAGGCGCATGATCGAACCGACGGGCAGCAAAAAGCTTTTGCCTCTCGGGACCGGCATCATGACAGCATTGACGGTCCACCGGTTGCCGCAAAAGTCCGCTCCCGTGCAGATCTTGACCCTGTCGCCGTGCCGGAGGTAGGTGTTCATGGTCCGGGCGTGGTACACGGCTGACAGCCATTCGGTGAGGACCTGGTTGGCGTTATAGGGCTGTAGAGAAAGGTGCCCCTCGGTGATGGCGATGCCCGCATCGGATCGGGCCGAATCCAGGATCTCCTTCATGGCCTGGATCCGGAATTCCGCGATGTTGGATACTTCCAGGAGTTTTTCCCAGACCATTTCCGGATGCTTTTGGTATTCGAACCCGGTGATAAAGGAGTCGTCTTCGAAATAGATGCCCATCATGTGCATGGCGATATAATCCAGGTATTCCCCGGCCCGGGCCAGCATTTCAGGCGCCCAGAATTGGATATCGGGATCGTCCTTGGGCGTCTCTGGCTTGAGCTTTTCGGGATTCCGCACATCCCCCCAGCCGATGATTTTTATGGAAGGATCCCGTTCCTTCATTGCCCTGGCAAATTCTTTTGCGTGGTTTGCCGCCTGGTCGAGAGGGAATCCGTCCTCGTACAAATAGGACGATTCGTTCCCCAGCTGCCACAATTTCATGTCGAGGGGCTCCTTAATGCCATGGGAGCGGCGCTCTTTGTTGTCCGGGTCGTTTGCATAGGAGACCCAGTCGGCCGCTTCCCCGGCATCGCCGCTCCGGTTGTCCCCGTGGATAGTTTTCCAGTAGGCTTTAACCCCGTCGCTCAGGAGGTTGACGCACATCAACGGCGCGGCTCCCACCCTCCGGCAAAAATCCACGAACTCTACCGTTCCGATCCGGTTGGTTTCCTTTCCGCCCCACACATAGTTGTACATGGGAGGCCGCTTTGCCACTGGGCCGACGCCTTCTCGCCATTTATAATATCTAATAAAAGCCCCTCCCCAACGGATCGCATCCGGTGCCAGGTCTTTCACCAGCTCGATCAGATCCGCCCGCCAATCATCAGTGTTGTAATCCCATGCCGCTTCGACCGATCCATCCGTGATCCCCAAGGGTTCCATGAACTGCATGTAGAAGTAGGGAGAAATTTCAAATCGGGGTGTGGGATTGATAGATATAGCATGTCCGTCCTTCACCTCGACAGGCGATTTTGCGCAAGACATGAAAGAAGAGCTGCCCGCAATCAGTGAGCTTGCCGTGAGCATGGAACAGTCTTGCAAAAACTTTCTTCTGGTTAGCTTTTTTGTCATGATTTTCCCCTTTCCTAAGTCATTTGACCCGCTTTTTAACCGTATGAAAGCGCTGCCATTTAATCACAATTATTTTCCTCTTGTCAAAAACCGGAATTGACTTGGAGTTTTTTCCTGTGATATACGATTTATGGGTTAGGAAAGAATTTGACATGAGGATCACATACGGGTGAAATTCTCAAATTCCTTTTTCGATAAGGAGGAAGTCTTATGATATGGTGGGTTTTATTGATGGTCGTGATCACCAGCCTGTCTTATTTGGCCGATCTCGGATTTTTAGCGTTCATGCAGGAATGGAAAGTGCCTTTTCTTGGCGCCTCGATGTTGAGCGTCCTTCTCCTGCTCTGCCTGATAGGTCTCTTAGTCCGGATGATGCAGATGTCCAAAAAAGGGGAAAAGGAAGTCCTCAGAGACAAGGTCCGGCAGTTGGAAAAGGAGCTTTCCGAGATAAAAGGACGCTAGATCGAAACAAATATCCAAAACGGATCAGGGATAACGGCAATACATCGGATTATTTTATTGATGTCATCAGCCACAGCAGCAGGATAATCACTCCCACCAGGATCCAGCTTCCTCCGAACCCCAGAACATCGATCTTTTTCGGCTTCATGATCTCCCAGTGCGAGCCCGGTCTGATCTTGTCTTTTTCGAACTTTGCCGGATTGGCATAAGATTCCTGCAATGCCCTTTGATCCTCTTCTTCTGTCTTTTGAACCGGGGTGTGCAATTTGGCGAAGAATCTGTCGAGGTCCTTTTTGGGCACGGGTTTTGTGACTAGGGAGATCAAAAAGAGCAGAATAAACGGAAAAAGGGCGTCGAAAAAGAAACGAGTTGCCACGAGCTGGGATTTCTTGAATCCGGAAAAATCGATCCTGAACCAGCTCAGCATCCACAATTCCGCATGGAATCTCCCCAGACCGACTTTGGCCGATGAGGGATCGGACGGATCGGAACGGGCGACACGATCGAAGAAAACGCCGACCGGCTCGCTGACATGCTGTTTTTGGATGGGTTGTCCTATGAATTCGGCCAAGCCTTCTTCCACATCCTCTTCCAATGCGCTTGTTTCATATGTGATGGCCCTGGGTTTGGTCTCCAGAAGAAAAGCCTCGTTGTACTTGGCCCAACTCAGGGAGGGAAAGAGGTTGGGGATGAGGGCATATATGAGGAGGCAGAGCATGACCTGGACCACCACCGCGGATTTGGTCAGCCTGCGCCAGATGAATCCCAGCCAGATGGAGGCGCCGAAAATAGCTGGTATGGAGATGATGTACTTGAAAAGATCCAGGAGGTTGTTGATATAGAGGGCTACGGCGATCCCGCCCAGAAGGGTAACGGCGATGGCAATCCTGCCGACAAAAAGGTAATGTTTTTCGGACTTCCCGGGTCTGGATGGTTCGTACAGGTTTTTGATGAAAAGGGCAGAATAGGAGACCGCACCGGCATCCAGGGTGGACATGTTGGCAGCCAGGATTCCCACGAGCATCAAGCCGATCGCTCCGGGGAAGAGAAGATCCTTGGACATGAATCCCCAAATCAGGTCAGGATCATGCAGCGCACCCGAGTAAAGACCGATGGCGAGGAGTCCTGCCAGAGCCCAGAATATCATGATGAATCTTTTGAAAAACATGCCGCCTATCATACCGATTCGGGCGGTCATCTCGTTTTTGGCTGATCCGGCGGTCTGCATCCCGGAGGCCACGGCGATGATGGAGACAAGATTGGCGAGTACCATGGCGAGGATGGTGTACCAGGCATACTCGCTCATGGTCACGGATCCGAAGAGCTCGAACATGTAGTCCGGCACGGAGGCATGCAATCCGGAAAATCCCCCGATCCGGCTCAGCCCGATGGGGATCAGGATCAGGGAAAACGTGATGATGAGAAATCCCTGTATCGCGTCTGTAATTGCTGCAGCGCGGAATCCGCCCAGCATGGTGTAGATCCCCACGATAACGGCGTAAACAAAATAAAAGAGGACCGGGTCGGTGTGGGAAATAAAGGAATGGAGTTCCCCGCGCTTGTTCTTTTCGTTAAGCTCTTCGTACCGGATGCGCTCTTCCTGGGTCAGGCCGCCCTCCAATCCCTCCCTGAGAGACTGGTATTCTTTGAACTGTTCCACGCTGAGCCTTTCCTCGGTAGACATTTGGTCCGGGGATTTGGGGGTCATGGCCATCATGGTCTTGGCCGCCACCATGTAGCCGATGCCGCCGCCAAGTATGGACATGAGGAGGATAAATATGGCATAACTTGCGCCCAAGGGCTTGCTCTTGAAGCGTTCGGTGAAGTAATCGCCGATGGTCGTCAGCCGGACCCGCCGGAAGAACGAGGTGGAGAACCAGTAGAAAGGCGTGAGAAAGAGGACCAGGTACTGGATCCACATCCCGCCGATCCCCGTGCGGTAAATTTCCCTCGAAACAGCCACGGCCTGGTCGGCGTTGGTGGAACAGCCAAAATTCAGGAAAAATTGATAGAACTTGCCCAGTTTGCGGCCCGCCAGGAAAAAATCGCCGGTGTCTTTCGTTTTTTCCGCGGCCCGTTTTCCGATATAAAGAATGACCACGATATAGAGAAAGATGATTCCGATATCGATGACGTGCAGGCCCCAGATGTGCATTGGTCAGTGCTCCAATCCCTCATTTTTTACTTCGTATCTGCTGCAAAGTCAATGAAAACGGAAGACAAAAAGGAGACAAAAAGGGGACGGTTCTATTTTTGTCTGGTAATTTAAAAAAACATATAATATCCTTGGAAAAAAATAGAACCGTCCCCTTTTTAGGAGGAAATGTGAACGAATCGTTTCTGCAGCGCATAATGAAGGGGGATTTGTTGCTGGGCACGATCCTCACGCTCCCTTCGCCGGAAGTGGCGGAGGTTTTGTCCCGGTCGGGTTTCGACTGGCTTTTCATCGATATGGAGCACACGCAGCTGGACGTCGCCCATGTCCAGAAGATTCTTCAGGCAGTCGGCAGGGAATTCCCCTGTCTGGTGAGAGTGCCTTCTCTGGATGAGGCCTGGATCAAAAAGGTGCTAGATGCCGGGCCTGCCGGGATCATCGTCCCCCATGTGAATACGTCGGAAGAGGTCAGAACAATTCTCCGTTGGACCAAATATCCGCCCGAAGGAGAACGGAGTGCCGGGATTTCCCGGGCTCAGGATTATGGATTGGGCCTCAGGGATTACATGGAAAGAGCCAATGACAATCTGGCCATCGTACCCCAGGTGGAGCACAAAGACGCGGTAGATAACATAGAAGCCATGGCCGGTATTGCCGGGCTTAATGTTATCTTTGTCGGTCCTTTCGATCTTTCCGGCAGTATCGGTAAGCTGGGGCAGGTGAACGATCCTGAGGTGCTGGGGATGATCCGAAAGGTAAAAACCGTGTGCGCCGGGGAGGGTATCGCGACCGGGATATTCGGTGTCGATGCCGAAGCCGTAAAGCCTTACATCGATTTTGGTTATACGTTGATCGCAGTCGGAACGGATACGTCATTCCTATCGGAATCCGTCGGGAAAATCCTCACTTCGCTGCGAAAATAGAAGAAGCCCCCTTGGAACAGCCTTATCAGCAGCCATTGTGACTTTATCTTGAAACCAGGTCTGCTTGATGGTATGTTTGCACAAATGGGTGATTTGACCTTTATCAGGACCGGCCGGCCGGAGTTCGACCAGCTTATCCCGAAAATTCGCACCTTTCTCGAAGCCAATTCCCTGGATATCGTGATCGATGGGAAAAACATCAGGGGATACCGGACGCCCGATACCAAATCCTTCTGGATCAGGGACTACAGCGACATGCTCCGCGGGCTGAAATATTTCGAAGAGGATCTCCGAAGCTTGATCGAACATTTTGCGGAAACCCAGGCGCAGAACGGGCGCATCTTCGACTATGTGACGGTGTTTCCCGAAAAACTGCCCTGCGAGAGGGAGAACTGGACCAAATACGTGAGGGTGCCTGTGGAGGCGGATGTGGAGTACCGGTTTGTCAAAGCCTGCTTTTTAGCCTGGCAGGCCTGCGGGGATGACAGGTGGCTGTTGAAGCTCCTGCCGACCCTGGACAAAGCGTTGTGCTATATCCTGTCCCATCCCTGGCGCTGGGATAAAGACAGGCGGCTCGTGAAAAGGGCCTACACGATCGACACGTGGGATTTTGCCTACACCGGAGGAACGCATGACTGGCTCCAGTTCCAAATCGACGATAATACTTATTGGGGGATCATGCATGGGGACAACAGCGGATATTACCAAGCATTCCGCATATTGGCATGTCTGTACGCCTATTTCAACAACCGGAGCCGGGCCGAGTATTGGGAAAAACTGGCCGTCGACCTCAAAACCCAGGTGAACAAAGCCTGCTGGAACGGAAGGTTCTACACCCATTTCGTGAAGATCGATCCTGTCGAAATCCCGGGCGTCGACGAGGGGGGACAATTGAGCTTGAGCAACCCGATGGATATAAACCGCGGGATTTCCTCGCACGATCAGGCCGTGGCGATCATCCAGGAATATTTGAAAAGAAAGGACCGCTCCCAGGCTTTTGCCGAGTGGTATTCCATCGATCCGCCTTTCCCGGACGGCATATTCGGCGACGAAAAATTGAAGGGAGGCGCCTATATCAACGGAGGCATCATGCCCCTTGTGGGAGGGGAGCTGGCAAAGGCGGCTTTCGATCACGGGTATGAAACTTACGGGGTAGACATATTGAAGCGCTATTATCGAATGATAGCCGAAACGGGAAAGACCTACCTGTGGTATTTTCCCGACGGGACTCCGTCGAGCGTGGAAACGAGCACAAGTCCGGAGGCCTCCCCTTCGGATGCGTGGGGTTCCAGTGCCATGCTTTATGCCTTTCTCGAAGGGCTGGCCGGTTTGGAAGACAGAATGAGCCTCTACCAGGATATCCAACTCTCTCCCCGCTGGGTGGCAGCAGAAGTGGAGGAGGCCGAAGTGGGTGTCGGATACAGGTGTTCGGGTGCGAGTTTGGGATATTCTTTCCGGCATAAAGGAGACAGGATCTTCCTGGATGTCCGTTCTCCCGGAGCCGACATCGGATTCCATGTTTTGCTCCCCAATGGCTTTGCAGCGAAATCTGTAAATGCGGGAGGAAAAAGCTGCGAATTTCAGATGAGCCTTATCGAAGAGAGCCCGTATGTGGACTTCTGTGGGGATGTTTCAGGAGAGATGCCGATCGAGATCCATATGAAAAAAATCAGGAGGAACCCATGAAAAAGACTCTTGCTTGTATCCCGGTCCTTATGCTGGTTTTTGGCCTGCTTTCCGGCTGCGGCAGCCGGGCCCAGGAAGAAGAACGGTATGCGATCAAGGCGCAGAGCCTTGGAGAGCTGATGACCCGGCAGGCGTCCGCTTGCGTGAGTCAATCCAAGGCCTACATGGCTGTTTGGGAGTATGCGCGGGTATCTGAGGTCGATTTTAAAACGGCCGCAAAGGATATGCTCGGCGCGGAAACAAGGGAGAACAAGGCCATGATGGTCGAACACAAGTCGATGATCGAAAATCTCCTGGAAGAGTTGAGTGACCCTTCTTCGGACTTCGAAAGCACGTACGACCGGTTGTCCGAGCTATATGACATCTATGTGAAATTGCATGACCTTGCCATGGATCCTTCCGACGATATGCAAAAACATATGGAAACCGTGGACACGCTGATGGATCAGGTTCTGGAAAAGAAACGGGAATTGGATGCGACATTTGTCGTGCGATAGGGGAGGGGAGAGATGACATTATCCGAAAAAGAGACCCAGGTTTATGAGGTTTTGGGACAACTGGGCATATCTTATGCCCGGCATGAGCACCCGCCTGTCTATACGGTGGAGGAAGCAGAGAAACACTGGACAACGATCACCGGAGCCCACTGCAAGAATCTTTTTCTGCGGAACAAGAAGGGCAACCGCCACTACCTTGTGATATTGGAGGCCTCCAAAGTGGCGGATCTCAGAGCTTTGAACAGGCTTTTGGGAGAAGACCGGTTGAGTTTCGCTTCCGAGCAAAGGCTGATGAGATACTTGGGATTGGAGCCCGGCGCCGTTTCTGTCTTCGGGTTGATCCATGATGCGGAAAATCATGTGAATGTCGTGGTGGACGAGGATTTGAAAAAAGCTGGGGCTGTCAACTTTCATCCCAACGTGAATACAGCGACTATCGGCATTTCTTTATCGGATTTTGAAAAATTTTTATCCTGGTCCCGGAATCCTGTGCGCTATCTGCGTTTTGAATGAACGAGAACGAATTTTTTCCGATCCTCATGTTTTGCTTTTTAGGGATCGGAGCATCGATATCCGTCGTCCTGTTTTTTATCCCGGCTCCCTATGGAAGACACGCCCGTTCGGGCTGGGGGCCCAGATTGAACTCCAGGTGGGGCTGGTTGGCGATGGAAGCCCCTGCCGCGCTTCTTTTTTTACTGTTTTTTTTCATAGGAGACCGGAAAACCCTGATTCCCTGGTTTTTTCTTTTCATTTGGCTGAGCCACTATTTTCATCGGGCCTTTATCTATCCCTTCACCATCCGGAGTCAGAGATCCATGCCGATCCTCGTGATGTTTTTGGCCCTGTTTTTCAATGTGATCAATTCCTATCTCCAGGCGAGATGGATTTTTACCCTGGCACCGGCCACATCTTATGCCACAGAGTGGATAACCGATTACCGCTTCCTTACCGGTATCGGTCTCTTTTATTCCGGGTTTGTCATCACCAAAACATCAGACAATATTCTGCGAAATCTTCGAAAGACCGGAGAGACCGGTTATGGGATTCCCGAAAAAGGATTATTCCGTTTGGTTTCCTGCCCCAATTACCTGGGGGAGATCATCCAGTGGATCGGCTGGGCTGCAGCCGTGTGGTCCTGGCCAGGCTTGGTTTTCGCTCTCTGGACCATGTTCAATCTTGTCCCCCGCGCCCGTTCCCACCACCTATGGTACAAGAGGACATTCTCCCGGTATCCGGCTGCCAGAAAGGCCTTGATTCCTTTCGTTTATTAAGAGAAGGTAGACCTTGACATCGGTCTGGCAATAGAGTCTTATAAAGATGATTTTTTCAGTTCTACTTCCGAACAATGCCCGACGTCAGGATTTTTCTATCGTTGGGGAACGGAGGGGATATGCTCTCAGGAATAAAGATCGAAGCTTTTAGAGGAGACCTGGAGGGGCTCGAAAAGATGGCCCATACTGCCTGGAGGGATGAATACGGGATCGAGTCTTTCCCGAATCTCTACCGGCCCGAATTCTTGAGGTTCGTCTTCGACAGGATCACGGATAAAAACCATCTGATCGCAGCCTACCGGGGGAATGAGATCGTCTCCTTCATGGGCAATTTGCCCCGGCGCTACAGTATCGAGGGAAAAATATATAGGGGGGTTTACACTTGCCTTTTGGTCACGCGAAAAGAACTTCTCCGGAAGGGGATCGCCCAGGCCCTGATCGATAGAGCGCTCGAGCTCAATAAGGAGGCCCGGTACGATCTGTCGATCTATGCATTGGAAAAAGGGCACCGGTCTACCCAATTGGTCAAAAAGCTCGAGGCCACAGGGAATCCTGTCCACTGGCTGAGGCGCAATTATGTCATCGCAAGGATCTTCGATCTGAATAGGGTGGCGGCATCGGAAGGATTGAAAACGTGGGAACGGGCCGCGATCCGCGTCATCGGTGTTCAAAAGGCCCCGAAAAAGAAGGAGGAGGTCCCTGTCCGGGAATACCGGACGGATGACAGAGATCGATGTTTGGATCTCCTCAACCGATACGCGGAAAAAATAAGCCTCGCCCTGATTTGGGACAAAGAGGAATTGGGCATAGAGCTGGATTATCTCGATGTTTCCCAAACACTGGTGTATGAGAAAAACGGAAGGGTTGAAGGGCTGATCAATTTTATCTATCACGACCACCTCGGTCATACGCGGGAGCGATGGGCCTGGATCAATCATGTGGCTTATCCTTCCCTTTCCCTCCGCGAACAGAGGCAGTTTATCGAAGCCTTCCTTTGTTATATCCGGGATGCCGGCTGCCTGGGTGCGGTCGAATGGGCCCGCAAGTATTATCCGATGGAATCCCTGTACCGCAACCGGTTTTTCCCATATTTCCGGTATGTCAACCAGGTTGCCTGGACCTTCAATCCGAATCTGTCTTTCCGCAAAATCCCTGCCATCTACGAAGTGCAGATCTGATTGCTCACGTCTCTTTTTTTCTACCCAGGCTTTCCATGGTCCTGATCCGCCAGATCCAGACGACGAGAATAAGCAAAGAGGAGACTATTCTGAGGGCAGTAGATGTCGTGCAAAAGTTGAACACCCCGTGAACGACCGCGGCAATCGCCAGGCCTCGAATCGAAGCGATGGCGATAGACTTCCTGCGAATATGCGCGACGCCGATGGTGTAACCCCAGATGGAGGAGAAGATGGTGTGGGTCAAGGGAGATGCGATAGCCCGGCCGAAAAGTGCGAATCCTTCCATGTAAGCCAGGTACCTTGCGTTTTCGTAGCTGGCAAATCCCAGGGCGATGACCGACGCATACACGATCCCATCGATTATTTCGTTGAAATCTTTGAGCCGGAGAACGAAAAGCAGGAAGGGGAGAAACTTGAAGAACTCTTCGACGAGCCCTGTGATAGCGATGCTGTAGAGAAAAAACGGCCATCCATGGGCTTCCATCAAGACGCTGGGATCTTCGGGGATCCCCAGATAGGGGAGGAGCTTGAAAAAAAAGATGCAGGCAAGGGCACCCACCAATCCTAAGAGATAGGTCAGGCCGAGATTGCGCCATGGCTCGGGTTGGAAGCGATCCTTGTAATAGAAGTAAACGATCCACACGAGAGCAGGGGCGATGATCGCGGATACGTAGGAAATGGCAGCCATAGAATCACGAAGATACTACCACAAACTTCGCAGAATTCAAATCGGTTGCCAAGTACCCCGTCACTTCCGGAGAAGTTCGGGCCTCCCTGTTTTATGAAGGCGCGATTTCACGAGGCTTCTCAGGTCTTGGGATAACCGTTCGCTGTCTCCCCCCGCATATTCTCTCCATGAGACAAAGGGAGGCCTCACGTGCCGGTCGACACAGGATACATCCAGTCCATCCAGAGATCCTTGAGAGATCAATTGAGCGACAGCGTCATCCAGGCAGTTTTCCCAGACGGTTCCGTATTCGTGCCCGGCACTGGGAATTATGACATGCAGGCTATCGGGAAGATAGCTGGCCAGTTCTTCCGCGTACTGAGGGGGTGTTACCGGATCGATCTCTCCCGAGACGATCAAAGTCGGGATATTCATCACGGGTATCTCGTGAAAATCAGGGGGATGTTCTCCTCTTACCCACCAATCGCAGGCATTTTTTTGTTGATCCAGGCGATATGTGCCCATCATCGTGCCCTGGGCGAGAGCCCTGGCTTCTTCGTAATCGATATACGGGATGGTTTCTGTGCACGTCACGCATAGGAACATGCCGTCCATAATGTTCTTGTTGACCCAGTAAAGGTAATCAGCCGTGTACTCGGCAGCCGGGGAGAATATCCCTTGGGAGGCCCAATGGATGAAGACGGGTATCCATTTCGATGCGGAAGTGCTGTAGAGCATGCTTCGTAGGCCATGGATGAAATTGTTATGGGTGAAAGTGACCATCTCCGGTCCCCCTGTGATGGGATTGGTGATCCACACAACGGCCGGTTGGCTTTTGAGGCGGTCCAGAACCTGATCGAGCTGTTGGCGCAGGAGAGGGTAATCCATGGAACAGTCGGGGTCCGCCTCACAGTCTGACAGCAATCGCTCCAGTGCTGCCTGTGTGTGTGGGGCGATCGATCCGGAGTATGTCCAGTTGGGCAAAGCGATTTTGCTGAGGAACGCGCTCCTCACCGTTTCCGGGAAGTATTTCATGTACACGATCCCCGTGTAGGAACCATAGGATGCGCCGATGACGTTGATCTGTTCGTATCCCAATGCCTCGCGCAGGCTGTCGATATCCTGCATGGCGGTTGTTGTATCGTAATACCGGAGATTGGCTTTTTTCTCCAGTTCTTTTCGGCAGTTCTTGACATATTCTTCCGGGAACATGTCCTGCAAATAGGTCTGAGCGCTGTTTGGATCTCCGATCCTCTGGCAGTACAACCGGTTGGATTGGCCCGTGCCCCTTTGATCGACGAGAACGATATCCCTTTCCCAGCGGAGCTTTTCGTAATGTTGGGCATAATGGATGACCGTATCTGCTGACCCTTGACCCGGACCGCCGGAAAAGATGAACACGGGATCGGGTGCCGGGTCGAGCGTCCATGCCGGGAGGATGATGAAATTCAACCGGATCTTAGCCCCCTTGCGAACCCGGCGGTTTTCCATGACCTCGTAGGTGCCGCATAGCACTTCTTCCCCTAATTCAGCGATGTAGCAGGGTTCGATCTTCAGGCCGAAGGAAGCATCCGAATCATGGGGAGCCCATAATAAAAGGAAAACAAGCATGATCGATAGTCTCCTCAATCTCATGTCTCCTCCTAGTCCCCGAGCTCATAGATCAGCGATAAGCCGAACCAGAAATGGTTTTCCTTCCCGATGGCATCCAGGAGAACGAAGGTGTAGTTAGCGAAGGGAATGACGGAAAACTTAGCCTGTTCGTAAACCAGGGCGATCCCGATGTTGAGATCGCTGAGCCCGGGATCGGTTTCTTCGGCCAGCCACTGCCCCCCGTTGTAGCCAAGGGAGGCAGAGAGGGTGGTCCCGAGAAATTTCATCAGTTGAAAAGAATATTCCGTTTCTAGGAGGACATAGAATCCGTCACCGTTGGTAAAGTCGTAGAAAACGGTGAGCGCCGGGTGGAGCACGGACTCCGGCATTTTCACGCCGGCATAAACTTCGTGGCTGGTGTCGTCTTCGAACCGGAAGTTCGGGGCAAAATACCATCCGTAGTGAACAAGTCCTGCTTCCAAAGAAAAAGTCGAGGACAATTTCCGTGTGTAGGCCAGTGTCAGATCGGTTTCGTTGAGTTCTTTGTTGGCGAAGGAAAAACTCATCCAGAGGTTCAGGGACAATCCGCTGTTCCCGAAGTCATAGCCGATGGAAGGCTGGAGGACCGGTTTTTTGTACGGATTGAGATCGAACCCTCTCCAGATATACCGGGAGGTGTAGTCAGCCTGGAAAGAGAACTGCGCCAAGAGATCTGAATGACATAATCCCAAGACTCCAAGCAGAACAAGTACAAGAGAAAGCTTTTTAAGCAATTTTCTTCCCTCCTTCAAGCAATATCCATCGATATAGATGTAAGGTATGCAAGAAATATACCAGGCTTCCACTCTAACATGTCCGGGGAATGTGTTGGAAGCTTTTTCAAATCCCTGATAAAGAAACAGTCAGGCAAGCTGAAACGTCAGCCCGGTGATTTTCCCCAGCGAGGAAAATCCCCTTAGTCCTCGGCTCGCTCTCCAACCTGCCAGTAAAGCTTGCTTTCCATGCCCGCTCGCCTCCGGATGACTTCCTCTTCAACTTGCCTGACTGCATGAAATCCTTCATGGATTTGGAAATGCATACGAATGTGTTAAAGACCTTTACAAAAGTTTGCCAAATATCAGTTCTTGGTGTTAAATTAGGGGAACCGAGATGAAAGAAATACCTGTCGGGATCGACAACTACAGCCTCTTTCCATTGGATCTGACGCCCATCGCTGTTTTGGAATGGGCCGAAAAAAACGGGGCTCAAGGCGTTCAGTTTTCAGGACTGAGTTCCGAAGCGGCCAGTCTGGTGGATGAGACCTATTTAAAAGATTTAGCCGGCTGTGCTGCCGAAAAAGGCCTTTACCTGGAGTGGGGAGGGGCGCAACATATTCCCTTCGATACGGAAACCTGGGAGAGAAAAGATCTTGCACGGATTAACCGCAAAGTGGCCGAAGAGGCAGCCGTTCTCGGAGTCCGGATCGTGCGGTCCTGCTCGGGAGGCTTGATGCGGTGGAATCCGGAAAATCCCAGGACGGAAATCCTGTTGGAAGAGATGGCCAAAAGCCTGAAGGAACAGCGGCAGATGCTGATGGACCACGATGTGGTCCTGGCCATCGAAACCCATTTCGAGTTTACCACCCATGAGCTGATCCGGCTTTTCGACCAGTGCGATGCTGTACCGGATGAATACCTCGGAGTCTGCCTGGATACCATGAACCTGCTGACCATGCTGGAAGACCCGGATACATCGACTCAGAGGATTCTCCCCTGGGTGGTCAGCACGCACATCAAGGATGGGGCTGTGCTTCTGAACAGGGACGGATTGACCACCTTTCCGGCAGAGATCGGAAAAGGGGTGATCGATCTCCGGAAGATTTGCTCCGATCTGAAACTCGCGCACAGGGATATCAACTTCACGATCGAAGATCACGGAGGGAAATTTTTGCTTCCCGTGTTCGATGAGCGGTTTCTTTCAGAATTTCCCGACCTGACCGTGGGAGAATATGCAAAGATTCTCCGGTCAGCTGTCCAAACCAGGGAAGCCATGGATTCCGGGAATCTGGCCATGACAGAACGAGAGGATTGGCCTGGGATCTGTGAAGCGAGGATCGGGCGTGACATCCGGGCATTGCAACAAATTTTATAAATAATTCATCCTGAATTATTTACGGGTCGAGATTGCTACAGCGGCGAAGAAGAAGCCTGTGAAGTTGTATTCGTATACTACGAACAGGCCGCGATGAAGCCGATGAGGTGAGATTGACTCGCCCGGAGGGTAAAATTGTCGAAAATGATTTTTTGGTATTAAAATTTGGCTTGTTTTTTGAAGAAAGCAATCGACAATTTTTATAAATAATTCAGGCTAGAGGAGGGGGCCGATCTCTGTTTCTACTGCGCGAACGATCGTTTCGTTGGAAACAAGCTCTGCCATTTTTTTTATGTCATAGGACATGACCCGGTCCTGGGTGAGGGTCGGAATTTGTTCCCTGATGATCTTGTGAGCGATCGCCACTCCTTTGCCCGGTTTTTCTGCGATGAAATCCAATCCCTGAGCCGCACACAGCAATTCGATCGCAAGCACATCGCGCACGTTGCGGATGATATCCACTCCTTTAAAAGCGGCGATAGCTCCCATGCTCACATGGTCTTCCTGATTGGCAGATGTGGGGATAGAATCCACGGAGGCGGGATGGGATAGGACTTTGTTCTCAGAGACAAGAGCAGCCGCGGCGTACTGTGTGATCATATATCCTGAATTCAAGCCTCCTTCCGGAGTCAGGAAGGGAGGAAGGTTGGACAAGGCAGGGTCGACCAGGCGTTCGATACGGCGCTCGGAAATATTGGCGAGTTCGGATATTCCGATTCCCAAAAAATCGAGGACAAAGGCAACGGGCTGCCCGTGAAAATTGCCGCAGCTGATGCTGTCTCTGGTATCGGAAAAGACGATCGGATTATCCGTAACTGAATTGATCTCGGTCTCGAGCACGACAGAAACATGATCGACCGTGTCCCGGACCGCCCCATGCACTTGGGGGATACACCGCAGGGAATAGGCATCCTGTACCCTTCCGCATTCCTTGTGACTTGGAAGGATCTCGCTTTCTTCGAGCAGTCTCTTTATGTTATCGGCTACGATGCTTTGCCCGGGATGAGGCCTCAGCATGTGCACCCGAAGGTCGAATGGGACGTCCGTGCCCCGCAGAGCTTCGATGGAGCAGGCCGATGCGATATCCGCTGTCTTGCACAGGATCATGCTGTCATAGGCATTCAAGATCCCTACCGCCGACATCAACTGGGTTCCGTTGATCAGGGCCAGCCCTTCTTTGGCTTCCAGAGTGATCGGTTTTAAGCCCAATTTCGCATGGAGATCGGCCGCTTCCCAAATCTTCCCCTTGTATTTCAATTGGCCCAGCCCGATGAGCGGCGCCGACATGTGGGCCAGCGGAACGAGGTCGCCGCTGGCTCCCACGCTCCCTTTCTGCGGGATTGGGGGGAGGATGTCGTTATTGAGGAAATAGAGGAGCCTCTGGAGTGTTTCCCATCTTATTCCGGAAAAGCCTTTGATCAGGGCATTGATCCGGCAGAGCATCATGGCCCTGACCTGGTCATCTGCGATACACGGGCCTGTTCCCGAGGAGTGGGACATCAGCAGGTTTTTTTGAAGTTCCCGCACATGTTCTCGTGGGATCAGCACATCGGCAAAATTCCCGATTCCGGTCGTGATCCCGTAGACGACCTTGCCTTCCCTCACGAAACTTTCGACCAATGCGGAATTTTTGTCCACGAGCTCTTTGTTTTCCTTGCGGATCCGGACCTTGTTTTTGTTCCTGGCTACCTCTATAACCTGTTCAATCGTGAGGGAATTCCCGTCGATCGTTATCAAAGTTGTCTCCTTATCTAAACTTCCCGGCGTTTGATGACCACCAGAGTGATATCGTCCCCTTGAGGGGTGTTTTTTGTATGATTGGTGACTGCCTGAAGAATAGCAGCCTGGATCTCTCTGGCCGAAAGAGATGCATGATCCGCGATGACTTGAATCAGCTTTTCTTCGCCGAAGAGCTTATCCTCGACCTTTTCGATGTTCGGATCCCTGGCCTCTGTGATTCCATCAGTGAACAAAACGAGGATATCCCCTGGCTTCAAAGTCGCGGTTTGCTGCGCATATTTTTGCTCGGGGAGGAATCCCAGAACCATGCCTCCGTCTTCCAGGCGCTCTATTCTTCGGTCGTATCTCATTAGGATCGGAGGATTATGGCCGGCGTTCGTGGAAGTGAATGTGGATCGATTCCTGTCCAGCAGCCCATAGAAAAAGGTCACGAACATGTTGCCGTCTGTCGATCGGACAAGCAGGTCGTTGATACGGATCGCCACCTCTGCTACCATTTCGGTCGCCAAGGCTTGGGCATGAAGGCTTGCCTGGAGGTTGGCCATCAAAAGGGCGGCAGGGATTCCCTTCCCGGAGACATCGGCAATGGCGATTCCCAACCTTCCCTTTCCTAAATCCAGGAAATCGAAATAATCTCCACCGACCTGCTTGCTGGGAATGCTGGTGCCGGCGATTTCGAATCCGGAAAGTTGTGGCATATCATGTGGCAGGAGCCTTTCTTGGATTTTTCGGGCTATTGCCAGCTCGCTCTCCAAATGCGCCCGCAGTATCGATTCTTCCCGGCCCTTCCGCACGGCTTTGGTCATGGCGTTGAATGAAGCGGCCAGATCGCCCAACTCATCTTCGTTCGGAATTTCAATGACGGTATCCATGTCCCCCCTGGCGATCCGCTCGGTTCCCCTGTAAAGAGCCCGAACAGCGGAGGTGAAACCGGTGGTGATCCGGATGCCGAAAAAGAGGATGAATGCCTCGAAAATGAGCAGCATAATAGCGATTGCCAGAAGGGAGATCATGACCGCCTGTCCGTAAGGATTTTTTTCCGTTGTCAGTTCTTCGAAGATACCGGCCATGCTCGCCTCGATAACGAGAAGCATTTTTTGTCTCTCGAATTTCCCGTCGATCAGTTCGATAATATCGACATCGGTCATGCCGAATCCAAGCGGTCGAAACCAGAGTGTTTCTTGTCCCGGCGTGGGACTTTCCGGCGGCTGCTGTTCGGGAATGAATCTGCCTTCGATCTTTTTTGCCGGTTTTTTCGCTTCCCGCCTTATGGTGCTTATGCGCATGCCCACGACTTCAAACATCATCGAAGGGGAGAACCGGACATCGCTTTTCACGATCTTGGCCAGCCGGTTCATCATGACCGAATCGACCAGTCCTCCTTGGATCCAATAACGTTCTCGTGTTTCCGGTTTGACATGGATGATCCACAGGTCGGACTCGATCCAGAAATAGTGCGCCGGATTATCGGCCGTTTTTTCGTTAACAGGAGATTCTTCTGAGCGCAGCGCGGCGATAAATTCTTCGAGCCAGGGAGGCTGATTTGCGATGTTTTGGCCGCCGGATCCGGTTTCCTCTATGACAAAAGAATGGGGACAGAGGGAAGGGATGAAGTTTTCATCCAGAGAAGCGAGTTCGGCCCAGTCCTGCAGCACAGACCTGACCCTTGTTCCCCGGGTTGCTCCCAGTGTCCCGTAAAGTATGATGAGCCCCATAAATATGATGAGAAATGCCGGAATGACGGCTATTAGAAATGCGCTCACGGCCAATTTGGGCCGGATTTTCATGAAGTGGAGACGGGCCCGGAAAAATATGTGAAGGAGACTGAAAAACCAGAACAGTTCCAACGATGCGGTTGCGTAACGCGATAGGAAAACGCCCATACCCGCTGCCTCCGGTGTGACGGCGTATGAGACTCGAATATCGCCGGAAAGGGATTCATCGGATTCAGAGGTAGAGATGGCCCTTCCTCCACTGCTGAGCAGAATAAAAACCAGGAATCCCAGTAGAAATAAAACGGCCCGTTGGCGGGATGTAAGATGTCTGTAGGGCCTGTACTTCCGGAACAACAAAAAGAGAAAAGAGCCCCCCACTGCAGCCATCCAGAGGCTTTCATCCCTTGTAAGGATTACAGGGAGGACAATGCTCAAGACGAGCCAGCCGATCCAGAGCTTTTTCAGTCTGGAATCCATGAGCAGCATCCTGACCGCAGTAATCCATGTGATCAGGGCAATAGGAGCGAGAAACCAGGAGCCCAGGGTGTGGGTAAAACCGATAGCGATCTGCAAAATGCCAAGCAAAATACTGCCTGCAACGATCCATAAAGAAGCTTTCCACACGGGATCATTTAGGGGAGACACCTCTTTTTTGCCAATTTTCTTAAGCCTCAATTCCTCGGGAATAAATTTGTCATCCAGTCTGGGTGTGTCCTTTTTATCGGAGAGTTTTTTTCGCAGGAAGCGCTGGAAAATTCGTTTCATTCGCCGTTGCCTTGATGAAATCCTAAAACCCTGTCTAGCTATTACCACAGCAAAACGCTCCGGTCAAGTCGTAAGGGGTTTACATTTTTCGTTCTTTTTGCACGAAATTTTCGATAAACTATAAAGAATCATGTCCCGACACACGATGTTCGCCTTTCGATCGAGCGATGAAATAATCAAAAAGGCATCTGAGCTGCAGATCGAGCTTCCTTATCAGAAAGATTTGAGTCCCCTATTCGAAAAAATAAGCCTGGGATCGAAAAAGCTGTCCAATCGTCTGGCCGTCCAGCCTATGGAAGGATACGATGCCGACCCGGACGGATCACCAGGTGAGTTGACCTTTCGGCGTTACGAGCGTTTTGCCCGTGGCGGAAGCGCTTTGATCTGGTTCGAAGCTACGAGCGTAGTCTCCGAAGGCCGTTCCAATCCCCGTCAATTGTGGCTGCACAGTAACAATGGGGATGGTTTTGCAAAGCTTGTCGAAAGAGTCCGGAGAGAGGCAAAACGATCCTTAGGTCCCGGACATAATGTCTGCTGCGTGCTTCAGCTCACCCACTCGGGCCGCTACAGCAAGCCCGAAGGAACTTCCCAGCCACACGTCGCTTCGTATAATCCCATTCTGGATGGGAAGAAAGAAAATCTCCACATTTTCAGCGATGAAGAATTGGATGTGTTGCAGGATATTTTTGTCGACACGGCCTATCTTGCGGCACAAGCCGGCTTCGATGCTGTGGACATCAAGGCCTGCCACGGGTATCTGGTCAATGACCTTTTAGCGGCCTTCGGACGCCAGGATAGCAAATACGGGGGGCCCTTCGATAACAGGGTGCGCTTTCTCGAAGAAGTGGTAAAAAAGATTCGCTATGAGGTTCCTCAAATCAATATTGCTGTCCGTTTGAATGCCTTTGACGGCATTCCATTCCCTTACGGTTTTGGCGTTTCCAGAGATGAGTCCGGGAAGGTCGATCTTGGAGAGCCGATAAAGGTCGTATCCCGGCTCGTCGATCGAGGCTGTTCTTTATTGAACGTCACCGCAGGAATTCCCTTTTTGATGCCTCATCTCGGCAGGCCCTATGACCGTCCGGTCCGGGGGTCGCCCAAACCTGGAGAACATCCTTTGGAAGGCGTTGCCCGCCTGATTTCCCTGACCGCCCGGTTTCAGAAAGAATTCCCTGAGCTCCCCGTGATCGGAACAGGGTATTCCTGGCTGCGGCAATTTTTTCCCAACGTGGGAGCGGCTGCTCTTCAAAACGGTTTGGCCAGCTTTGTCGGGCTGGGGCGGAGCGCTATCGCTTATCCCGATGCTCCGAAAGATCTCCTGAGTATAGGAATTTTGGATCCCAAAAAAACCTGCATTTCCTGTTCACGGTGCACCGAGATGATGCGGATGGGCGGAAATGCCGGGTGTGTGATGAGGGACGAGGAAATTTATGGAAAGAAATACAGAATACTTCTGAGAGAGAGAATGAACGATGAAAACAAGCACGATCGAAGTTAACGGGAAAAAATTTCCTCTTTATTCGCTCAACACCCTGATCATCGGAAGCGGTGCAGCGGCCTTGAATGCGGCTGTGTGCCTTCACAGATATGGCCAAAAAGATATCGCGATCGCCACAGATCTTTGGGGAGGAGGGACATCGAACAATGCCGGATCGGATAAGCAGACTTATTACAAGCTCTCCATCTCCGGCGAGTCGCCCGATTCCCCTCTGGAAATGGCGCAGGACCTGTTCCATGGCGGGTGCATGCATGGGGATATCGCGCTGTGTGAGGCTATGAGTTCGGTCCAATCATTCTTTAATCTTGTCAGCCTTGGAGTCCCTTTTCCCCACGACACATACGGGTCTTATGTGGGATACAAGACGGATCATGACCCGCGAGGCAGAGCCACGTCGGCCGGGCCGCTGACATCGCATCTGATGTTCGAAGCGCTGTCGGGCGAAATCAAAAAGAAGGGGATCGATATTTTAGATCGCCACGAGATCATAGGGCTTCTGACTGCAGAAGAGGGATTTGGGAAACGGGTGATCGGGGCCATTGCCATAGACCGAAACAATGTCGACCAGGAAACCTTCGGCTTTGTCGGTTTCAATGCCGTGAATGTCGTGCTGGCGACAGGAGGGCCAGCCGGGATCTACAAGATGTCCGTCTATCCCGAAAGCCAGACCGGATCTCATGGGATAGCGTTTGCTGCCGGAGCCGTCGGGAATAATTTGACCGAATCGCAATTCGGTCTGGCCTCGATCAAATTCCGGTGGAATCTATCCGGGACCTATCAGCAGGTCATCCCCCGTTATGTCTCTACCGACATGGATGGAGGGGACGAGAGGGAGTTCCTGAACGATTATTTCCCCGACATGGGAAAGCTGGCCACCGCCATATTCCTGAAAGGATACCAGTGGCCGTTCGACCCCCGGAAAGTAGCGGGTTATGGTTCGTCTTTGATAGACATCCTGGTCTATCGGGAGACCCATTTCAGAGGGAGAAGGGTTTTTCTGGATTTCACGCGAAATCCCGATGGGGGAGGTGTCCTCGGAGATTTTGCCTTCGAAAATCTGGGAAAGGAGGCCTACGCGTATCTGAAAAGATCTGGTGCATTGTTCGGAACCCCGATTCAAAGACTCGGCAAGATGAATCAGCCTGCTGTCGATCTCTACAAAGACCACGGGATCGATATCGCCAGGGAACCCCTCGAGGTAGCTGTTTGCGCTCAGCATAACAATGGCGGGCTTAAGGGAAACATCTGGTGGGAAAGCAATATCAGACACCTGTTTCCGGTCGGCGAGGTGAACGGGACACACGGGGTTTACAGGCCAGGGGGATCTGCACTTAATGCCGGACAGGCAGGAAGTCTGCGGGCAGCTTTATATATCACAAAACGGTACCGGAACAATCCTCTTCGAGATGAAGAATTTCTCGAATTGGCCCGGGACCAGATCACCGAAAGGCTGACTTTTGCCAGAAATGTCATCGATCCCGAACTGGAAAGGGATATTCAGCTCTTGGATGCAAGAGAGGAGATAAAAGAGAGAATGTCCGCATTTGGCGCTCATATCAGAGATCCGGAGGAAATCCGGGCAGCCAGATCGAAGGCCTGGGCTCTTTATAACAGGCTTCAGACCGATATGAGAGTATCGTCAGCAAAAAAACTGCCCGAGGCCTTCAAGAACATAGACCTGTGCTTGACCCATGCCCTGTATCTGGAGGCGATCGGAGAATATGCGGAAAGAGGAGGACAAAGCCGCGGTTCTTATCTTGTTTTGACCCCTGATGGAAACGCCCCCTGCGTTGAACTGGGAGATGATTGGAAATTTTTGCTGAATGATCCGGATGCTTTTGTAAGTCGCAAAATCCTGGAGGTTTCTCTGGATGAAAAGGGTAGAGTTTTGAAGCAGTGGGTGGATATCCGGCCCATTCCCAGGGATGACACATGGTTTGAAAATGTCTGGAATCGCTATAGGGACGACGATATCGTCAAATAACGCGGCTATTGCTTAATGATCCATTTGCCCTTTTCTCCTGACATTATTATAGCGGTTGGACCTCTTCCATTTTGTGTGGGTTTTTTACCAGTGGGCACCCTTCCGCTGCGGGCGGGCGGGGGGCCCTCAAGCCTCGCCACCCGTCTTTTTATCTTTATCTCCCACACAAAATGGAAGAGAACCTAGCGGTTTGTTGACAGAGTGCCGCGGTCGACGATCCAATGAAGAGACGGTTAGAGTGGATATCATTTGTACGATGAGAAATTTTTCGATTTTTGATAAAATGCGGATGCCGTGTTTGACACGATGAATCTCATCGGAGAAAAAAAGAGGGAATATTGAGTGATTCAAAAGTTGCATTGGTGACCGGAGCTTCAAAGGGAATCGGCCGGGGAATATGCGTGGAACTGGCGGAAAATGGATTCGACATCGCGGGAATGGACATTTTGGCCGATCCCGGCAATTCCCAGAAGGGTCTTTTCGAAGTGAAAAACAGGGTCGAGGAACTCGGACGCCGCTTTTTGCCGATTCGGTCGGATGTTTCAGACCTGGATGGTCATAAGGCCGTTCTCCAGAAAACACTGGATATGTTCGGAAAGATCGATGTCCTCGTGAACAATGCCGGTGTCGCTCCTGAAAAAAGGGTGGACATCCTTGAGACATCCCCCCAAAGTTACGATCGTGTGCTCTCGATAAACGCCAGGGGGGCTTTTTTCTTGACACAGACGTTTGCCAGGCACATGGTGCATCAGGCCGGAGAGGATGTGAGCAGAAAGCCCTGCATCATTTTCATTTCCTCCATATCCGCTTATGTCTCCTCGCCGTCCAGGCCTGAGTACTGCATATCCAAGGCTGCCTTGAGTGCAGCGGCACGGATGTATGCAGACCGGCTGGCAGGGCACGGAATAAATGTCTATGAGGTGCGTCCTGGTATCATCCAGACGGAAATGACCGCTCCTGTCAGGGAGAAGTATGACAAACTGATTGCAGAAGGGCTCATTCCGCAGAAGCGATGGGGTTTTCCCGAGGATGTCGCCCGGGCGGTCGCTGCTTTGGCCCGGGGAGATTTTGCTTACTCCACGGGATTGGTCCTCGAGGTTAGCGGCGGGATGAATATCCGAAGGCTGTAAGGGGTTAAGAGATGAAAAAGTCGGAACAGATTTTCGACAAACTGAAAAAAACGCGGCTGGTGGCCTTGTTGAATCCGAAGAGCATCGAGGATTGTGTAAGGGCCTATGAAATTTGCGAAGCGGAAGGGATTGTGCTGGAGGTCGCATTCCGGTCCTCCCATGCTCCTGGCGGTTTGGATGCCATTTTTAAAAGATACCCGGATGCCCTCGTCCTTGCAGGGACCGTGATGACGGGTTCCCAGGCCGATCAAGCCATAGAGTCCGGTGTCGCGGGGGTGGTGTCTGCCGATTACATCCCCGATGTCATCGATGTTTGCGTGAAAAAAGACATCATGTGCATACCTGGCGGGCTTGCCGATGCCGGAAAGCAGCTGGTCCGGAAAGCCGATGGCTACGGGTGCGCGATGGATGATCTCAAGGACAGGTATCCCTATCAATGGGTGTACAAACTTTTCCCTGCCTTTGCAGGTGGGATTGCGAACATCGATTTGGCCAGGGCATGGAGGGGACCGTACAAAGATCTGGCTGTCGTCTACACGGGAGGCGTGACACTCGATACCCTGAAGCGGGCGATCCAGGCAGACTCCCAGGGCATCTTTTGCGCCTCTGTGCTGGCGGAACATACCGATGAGCCGGAGAAAATGAAAGCGGAGATCAGGCGATGGAAAGGAGCCCTGGAACAAGGGACATCGCCCGGGGAGGAAAGGCCGGATGCCGGAAAACCGGTCGGGCGGCCGCAAAGGGCAAAAGTCGTAACGTTCGGCGAGATGATGGTCCGCCTTTCTCCTCCTCAAGGAGAGCGTCTTCAGCAGGCAACGTCGTTTGACATGCACTTTGGCGGGGCAGAGGCCAACGTGGCCGTGTCTCTGGCTCAATTCGGGGTGAATGCCTGTTTTGTGAGCGCTTTTCCCCGCAATGACCTGGGGGATCATGCCATCGGGACATTGAGGAGGTACGGTGTGGACACCCGGTTCATCGTGCGGAAAGGGGAGCGAATGGGAATTTACTACTTGGAACACGGGCACGGGGTCAGGCCATCGAAAGTTATCTATGACCGCGCCCATTCGGCAGCTTCTTCGATCGGACCTGATGATATGGATTGGGATAGGGTTTTGGACGGAGCGAAATGGTTCCACTGGACAGGCATCACACCTGCGCTGAGCGATTCCCTCTCGGCCGCTCTCAGAAATAGCCTGGATACGGCAAAAAAAATGGGGATCACGGTCAGTGTCGATCTGAACTTCCGGAAAAAGCTTTGGACAGAAGAAAAGGCCCGATCGGTCCTGTCTGACCTTATGCCTTGGGTGGATATTCTGATCGGCAATGAAGAAGATCCCATCAAGGTATTCGGTATCGAACCCAGGGGCACGGATGTCGACAAGGGCAACCTGGATGTGGAAGGTTACGAAAGTTTGACGAAAACCCTTGTGAACCGATTCGGTTTTAAAAAAGTCGCCATCACTCTCCGTGAAAGCATCTCAGCTTCGGAAAACTTCTGGTCCGCCTGCCTGTTCAACGGGAAGGAGTTCATCGTCGGACCCAAGTATCACGTTCCGATCTTGGATCGCGTGGGAACCGGGGATGCCTTTGCTGCGGGTTTGATTTATAGCCTGCTGCAAGGAAAAAAGGATAGAGAAGCATTGGCCTTTGGTGTAGCGGCAGCCTGTCTGAAGCACTCCGTCATGGGGGATTTCAACATCGTCACCATCGAGGAGGTGGAGCGTTTGGCGGCCGGGCAGACCACGGGTCGTGTCCAGCGGTAAAGAGGTGAACATGATGGTGAGCGCCCGGAATTGGAAGATACGCCTGGCAATAGGATTGTTGATTCTTTCTATTGTTTCGAGGGCCAGCGGTCCGGTTGGTTTGAACGAACCGTTTCCAGGCGATATCCAAGATTTGATGACGGAGCTTGAAAGCAAGATCGCGAAATCGGGGGTTGAGGTTTCCGTAGCCTTCGCAGATTTGGATGCGCTCGAACGATTTTCGATCAATCCTTCTGTTGAAATGCATGCAGCCAGCCTGATGAAAGTGCCGGTGATGATCGAAGTTTTCAATCAAGCCAGCCAGGGAAGGTTCTCGCTGGATGACAAAATCTTGGTCATAAATGAATTCAAGAGTATCGTCGACGGGAGCCCGTATTCCCTTGCGGTCATCGAAGATTCGGACGATGATATTTACCGGTTTATCGGTAAAGAGATGTCCATCCGGGAATTGGTTCACCGGATGATCACGGTGAGCAGCAATCTGGCCACCAATGTGCTCCTCCAATATGTTGGAGCGAAAAATATCATGCGAACCCTGAAGGAGTGGGGAATCCATGGGATGCAGGTTCTCCGTGGCGTGGAGGACATCAAGGCCTATGAAAAAGGCCTGAGCAACCGGACCGATGCTTCGAGCATGTTGATGACTTTAGAGCTGATTGCCATAGGAAAGGCAGGCACGAAAGAGGCCTGTCAGGAGATGATCGAGATCCTGTCCCAGCAGAAATACCGCAGCAAGATCCCCGCCGGGATCCCAGCGGATGTCAAGGTGGCCAATAAAACCGGCTCCATCACGCAGATCGACCACGATGCGGCCATCGTTTTTCCCGAGGGCCGCAGGCCTTATGTCCTGGTGGTCATGACCCGGGGGATCGAAAAACGGGAAGACGCAGAACGATTGATCGCGGAACTGAGCCGGATCGTTTATGATCATGTGATCGAAAAACAGGAGACGAAATCATGACTGAACAGCGGGCGTTTCAAGGATTTTCCAAAGAAACCGTCAAATTTTTCAACGACCTTAAAAAAAACAACACGAAAAAGTGGTTCGAGGCTCACAAAAAAGACTACGAGGCTTTTGTGATGGAGCCGGCCAGGGCATTTGTGCTGGCCATGGGGGAAAGACTGAGGCCCCACGTGCCCGAAATCGTGGCCGTCCCGAAAATCAACAAATCGC
>Ga0180438_10000621_pt1 | contig 66761 bp, 81 predicted proteins | sample SS_ome_12_FD_132455 | JGI IMG/M metagenome (GOLD analysis project Ga0180438, IMG submission 132455) | Hypersaline lake sediment archaeal communities from the Salton Sea, California, USA - SS_3_D_2 metaG | ecosystem: Environmental > Aquatic > Non-marine Saline and Alkaline > Hypersaline >...
AGCGGACCTCAACGCACAAGGTGGGCTCGTCGCACCGTAGGCAGGGGCAGCACGGCCCCCCGTCGCACCCCTGGCCCTCGATGCGGGCCACATCCCACGCGCTCAGGCTCATCGCTCCTCCCGTGCGGTCCAGATGAGACGCTCACCCATGCGGATGAAGGGCTCCGGGTCCGGGTCGGACCAGTAGCCGAGCTCCGTCGCCTCGTCCCGCTGGACTCCAGGGGGCCAGGAGACGAGGACCGACCCGAGCAGCGCCTCGGCCCGCGCCTGTGCTGCTGCCTTGGCCAACCGTCCGGATCCGTGCCACATGGCCCGGACGGTCAGGGCTCGCTGTCTGCGGTCGCTCATCACCAGTCTCCAAAGGTGCAGACAGGCCCACATCCGGCCCGCCGGCAGTCGTGTCGCCTGATCTCCTCGGTGCGCCGCGCCTCGTCGCGCGTCCGGCCCCAGCCAGGCCGGGGAGCTGCGCCGCCGTCCAGCTCCGCACACCGGGGGCATCCTGCGACCCGCCGGCCGAACACCACCGCATGAGAGTGGCGGGTGTGGGGGGCCGAAGCCCCCCGGCTCGAGGCGCTCACCCCTGCCCCCGGTCGGGGATCAGGACCAACACGCGCTCGCCCGTCTGGTCCTCGTCCTCCGCGATGTCAACCCGCGCCACGTCATCCAGATCAGCTCCACCGGGCTCCTGGACGACCACGAACGACCAGCGCTCGAGGCCCTCCATCCAGCCGCGGAGCTGCTCAACCGTGAGCGGGCTCACTCGCCCGGCTCCAGCTCGACCCGGCCCGACTCCACCGCCACCGCCGACGACACCATCCCCGACCGGACGAACGCCGCGTCAATCTCGCGGTCGAGCTCACAGTCGGGACATGGGCAGTCCAGGTGATGGGGAACGAACCCGGCCTTGATCTCTCGGCCCATGGTCCTCTCCTCCGTGTGTAGGGGTGGCAGGGCCAGGCAGCTCTCCCACTGCCCAGCCCCACCGGATGACGTAGAGCAGACAGGAGCGGGAGCGGCTGCGGGGGGGAAGGAAGCCCCGTCTGATGCCTGTGACCCGCCGTGCTGTGCTGCCCTCGCCATCCTTCTTCTAATGTAGGTCTGCCAAGTCTAGGCGCCAGAGGAAGATATGGGGGTTCAGCCCGACACACCCCAACATCTTGGGGTAGCCCCAACACCTTGGGGTAGACCAGGGACACCCCCATATCTTGTGGCGTAGCGGAGGCGAAGGTGCGCCCGGCCCGCGGCCCCGGCCCGGCCCGCCCGCCGGCGAGCGCACCGCGGGGCGTGTTACGTGCGCGTAACGTCAAGGCCAGGTGGCTCGAGGCCGCGCGCCACACCTCGGCCGAGGGAGGGGGGCTCCGGGGACATGCGATGAAGGACGTGGGTCGGCAAGCAACCGACGAGGCAGGCCGGAGGGGGCAGGCCCGCGGCCAGCTCGAGGCGGGGGAGCTCAGCCTGCTGTGGGCCAGGCCGGCCAGGTGGTGGGTGCTCCTCTCCTTCTAAGTTGCTCTGTCTTCACATCATGGTGACGTAATGTCTTTTAGCGGACGCTGGCCCCCGGCCCCGGCCCCCGCCGCGGGCACCCCCACCAGGACCCGGTCGGTTCCCGCAGGGCGCCCCGGGGCCAATCGTAGGGTCCCACCCCTCGACCTCACAACCCTCCTCACGTCATACGCTCGCGGTCGTTATACGCTGGCGGTCGGGATGGGACCCCACGGTTCAGTCCTGGTCGTGTGGGGGCTCGGTTCGGCCCACGGTGTCTTCGCCGGGGGGCAGATCGGGCGATGGGGTGTCGTGTTCCGACGTCGATGGGGTGCTGGGCTGGGTGTCGTCGGGTCCTGGGGTGGGGTCTGCGTTGGAGAACTCGAAGTATCCGACCTCTCGGGACTCGAATTCTGGGGTGAGGTCGGGCTGGCCGGGCTGGACGACGTCGTCGGAGTGGGGTGGTGTCCAGAAGGGGATGATCTGGTGCATGGCGCGGCCCTCGCCGGCGTATGGGGTGGTCTCGAGGGCGTCGTGTGCCTTCTGGACGAGGTGCTGGAGGGCTTCGGCGAGGGGCTTGCCGTCCAGTTCGTGGACGGAGACGTCGATGATGGCGCGCTTCGTGCGGATGGTGAAGCCGTTGGGGGGTGCTTTCGGGGTTTCGGTCATTTGGGGCTCCTTTTCGGTTGAACGTAGGTCTGCGGCGAGTGCGTCGAGGGGGTACGGGGCCATCAACGGGGTCAGGCCCGGTTCTCGTCGAGCTTGTGGTCGCCGCACCAGTCGGCGGGGAAGACGACGGGGTAGCCGCCCATGGTGGGGGCGTGGCGCCGGCAGCGCCCGAGGTCCTGGCGATCGGGCTGCTCCTCGCCCTTGGCTGGGGGTGTGGCGGCTTTTCGGACGTAGAACATGCAGGTTCGGCAGGACATGGCGGTGGAACGGTGCTTCCAGGGGTCAGGGTTCATGATTTCTCCTTTTCGGTTGAACGTAGTTGCGGCGTTCGCGGTAGATGTGTCGGAGCCAGCCGACGTACTCGGGCGGGCTCATGTGCCTCCAGCCGCGGGAGGCGGTGACGTTGTAGACCCAGAATCCGCGATCTATCTCGTCCAGGATCGGCACGACGGCGTAGAGGGGGACCTGGAGGCGTTCGGCGAGGTGCCTGAGCATCATGCCCTGGGGTCTGGTGGTGGCGAGCTTGTCCAGGACCTTCTCGAGGAAAAGGGGAGAGGGGTCAGGGTGGCACCATTCGGGGTCCGCCACCGAGAGTTCGAGGACGGCGACGGGGACTGGCTCGTCGGAGATGATGGTGTATTCGACCTGGTCGGCGTCTCCGACCGCACCGTGGCCGAGCTGGGTGCGCCAAGTGCGGTAGAACTCGGTTCGGTCGGCCCCGCCGGCCTTGGACCAGTTGTCGTTGTAGGTCACGGGTCCTCCCGGGGTCCGGAAGGGCCATTTTCGGCCTCCTGGGGCTCCTGACAGCCCGAATGGGCCTCCGAGAAGGCGTCCGCGAGGTTGCACCACACCGAAATGGGCTTCGGGAGGCTGATTTCCGCGATGTCGCCGCATCTGCGGCACCGGAAACGGGCTCCGTTGGCCTCTGCGACGACCCAGGGGACCTTTCTGCTCATCTGACGCTCAAGACGGCGCCCACGAGGGCCCCGAACATGGCCCAGACGGTCAAAACGGCGGCCCAGATGGCCCTTTTCAGGCCTCTCATGGCGAGCCAGGCCTCGAAGGTGTGGTGCTCGAGGCCTTCGAGGGTGTCCACGAGGCTCCGGCCGAGCCGGATCGAGCCACATTCGGTGCAGTCGGGGTCTTCACAGCCTTCGAATGGAGGGTGTCCGAAGGTGGGGTTCACGTCATCCTCCTCTCAGCCGGTCCCAGAGGGCCCGGAGCTTGCCGGCGAGCCACATGAGCGCGTTTCGCTCATGGGTGGGGCGGTAGTAGTAGACCTTCTGGGTATCGAGGCGCATCTGACGGAGCTCGTTGAGGCGATCCTGCTCCCTGAACAGCTCCGGCAGGAACATGGTGGAGCACCGCCGGCAGACGCACGATGGGGGGTGTGGCCGCCCGCCAGGGAGTCGCCAGTCGACGTCGGGGTTCTCATCCTCTTTCCGCATCGTCCTCCCCCAGTAGCTCGCGGGCCTTGGCCCTCCATGCCAGCCACTCATGCGCAACGTCGTCATCGGCCAGCGGCTTGTCCTCGTCCACGCAGAGGGGGTACATGGCATCGACCACCCCCACCGCCTCCCGCAGGCACCTCTCCACAGTCTCCCGCACCGCCTTCTCCCACTCCCTGTCCCTCTCCTCCCGCACGCGGGCGAGGAGGACGGCGAGGGTTTCCACCTCATCGGGGTAAAACCGTGGCTTCCCAACCCATTCCCTGAGCCACTCCCGGGCCCTCGCCCGGTCCTGATCGGTTGGCTCAGTCATCGGCGACCCCCAGTAGCTCGCGGGCCTCCGCGTAGTCTTCGGGCTCAACCCAGAAATCCGGGCGGACATAGCAGCGGCCCCTGCGCGCCTTCAGCCGCTTGACTGCCGCCCCATGCTTCCGGGGGCTGCGCCACTTCCACACGCCCAGCCGTCGCACGCGGGCTTTCGCTCGCTGCCACCATGGCTTACTCATTTCTCCCCCAGCCTGTATAGATTCCCAGCAGGAAGCACACCACCGCCCAGAAGCACGCCCACTCGACACAGGTCATTTCCCTTCCTCCCCCAGTAGCTCGCGGGCCTCGGTGATCAGGGCCGACACCACAAACCGTGTGTTGTTCGGGTCCGCCATGTGCTCCGACGCCTTCCGCAGGCAGGACTCCGCTGCCGGAATCCACTTCTCCCTGCGAGCATGAATTTCGGCGGAAATGGCAACGTAGTCCTTGGGCACTTCGAGAGCAGCCTTCAACCGCTCGTTTTCTTCGACCAGCTTGCCACCTTTCTGTATCGCTCCTTCGAACAGAACTTTCAGCCGCTCCACCTTGCTCTCCATCTCCACTAGCATCCGCTCCCGCTCCTCCGTTGCATGGTTGGCAATGGTGACGCAGTTCTCCAGGGCGTTTTGTTGGCTTCTCCGTTCCGTTACCTCAACCCTCAGCCGGTCCCGCTCCTCCAGCAGCGCGAGGAAGTCTCGGGCCATAACTGACGCCTTCAGTTGCGTCGGCTCATAGTGAGGATCGGCGGTAGCCCGCGCCCGCTTCTCCGCTTCGGTCCAGTCAGACGTGCCGTCGTCGGCCATCTTCGTCCTCCAGTTGGGCCAGGAGCTCCTCGATGGATCGCAGCTCCGAGAAGGCCTGGGAGCGGGTCATAACCCCGTGGTCCCCGAAGGCGCTCTCCGGCCACTCCAGGGCCTCGGTTCTGGTGGCCCAGCCCATCATGCGCGCGAGAGTCTCCTCCTCCTCCAGGCGGACGGCCACGTAGACGTCCCGGCGGTGCCGTGCGAGCTGCGCGGAGGGGATCATCATGCGGCGGTAGTTGGCCTTGGAGGCCGTCTTCACGTCCAGGCGCAGCACGCGCCCGCTGGCCCACGCGATCACGTCGAAGTCGTCGGCCTTGCCGTCAGAGCGGTGGCAGGACCGGAAGGCCTTGCCTTTCTCCTCCAGGAGGTGCTCGAAGGCCAGGTGCCCGAGGGTCCCGAAGTAGTACCGCTGCTGGATGGACAGGTGGGTGTAGTTCTTCCGCTTGAGGGTCTTGCTCCGGGCGATCTTCGCCTCGATGTCCCGGGCCTCCTGGACCCAGGACTGCTGGATCTCGACCAGCATCAGAACTCCAGGCGGTTGGCGGCGTCGTCGACGGCATCCCGGATTCTGGAGAGGCACCGGGTCTGCTCAAACAGCCATTGGCCGTGCGTCGATGCGGCTGGGCCGGGCTCGGCCGGCTCCTTGGGCTGCTCAGGTGCGTCGGACATGACCGGCCCCAGCCGCTCGATCAGGTGCCTTACCACCTGGTTGAGGCAGGCCAGCTCCTTCTCGTGGTTCAGGCAGAGCGCCTCCATGATGGAGCCCTCGGTCCGCTTGCCGAGTTGCTGCCCGGCCATGGCGGCGTTGCGGTAGGCGCGGTGGTCCTCGATCCGCTCCTTGCCGCGGGCCATCTCAACCTCGGACATCAGGAGGCCTCGTCCTGTCGTTTCCTCACTCATCTTTCCCCCCTCGGGACCCGCTTTCCAGGCTGGGTCCGCTTGAACTTCGGTTTGCTGTTGAGGTACTTCCCGCAGTGCGGGCACTTCTTCCGCTCCAGGTAGGCGGCCTGTCGGCACGTCCGCCCGCAGTACTCCTGCTGCTTCGGCTGGTGCGGTGGGTACTCTCTCCCGCATCGCTTGCACGTCTTGAGCGGCGCGTTCTTCGCTCGAGGCACGCTACCCCCCGAACGCCGTCAGGTAGGCCAGCCGGTAGTGGGGTGGCGCGTTCCGGGCCATGTCCCTGGCCATGGCCTCGGTGTACTCATAGCCGTACTCGCGGAGCCAGTGACCGATCATGCGGGCCGCCCCGCCGAAGGCCAGGAGGAGCGGGTCGTACTGGTACTTGGAGATCCGGATGGTCGTCGGGTCTACGTCCATTTCCCTTCGCCCTCGCCCGGGAACTGCTCCGGGACCTGGCGTAGGAGGACCGGCTCCGGGGGCGGCTCCCGCTGGTGACGCGCGAGAGCCGCCCCCGCCGCGAAGGCCAGAGCCGCGAGGAGAAGGAGGGAAGCGAGCTTTGTCACCGGTTCCCCCTGCGGGAGAGCTGCTGAAGGCGCCGGAGCTGCTTCCTCCGGGCCTGGCGCTTCCTCTTGGCCATGGGCTTCTTGTAGTGGGGATGCCGAACCCCGTTGACCGTAAAGACGTTCACGAGCCCCCCTTCAGCCGCCTCAGGAAGGGCGACTCCTTCTCCACCAGCGCCTCGAAGCATCCGGGAGGGTAGACCTCCTTCAAGGCGCAGAAGAAGACGTGCTCCTCCGCAGCCTTCTTGGCGACGAAGGGGGCCGCGACCAGGGCCGCGACCCGTGCGATGAAGCCTCGCCGCTTCACAGCGTGAACCCGTGCTTGGCCTGGACGAGCGGGGCCTTGCACGCGATCGTCACGTCACGCCCGTCGCTCATCGTCCCGCCGGCGAACAGGAGCCCGACGAGCGCGTTGCCGTCGTAGCTGAGGATCGCGCTGCCGCTGTCGCCGCCCTGGCTGAAGGGCCCCCCGGCCGAGATGATGAGGAGCTGCTCCTCGAACAGGGCGGTGAAGTAGTTGTACGACACCTCGACCGTGAGGTCCGTGGCCTCCACGACGCCCTCGGTGAACTCCGTCGTGCGCCCCGCCTTCTTGACGTGCTCGCCGATGGTGGCGTCCCGGATGGCGACCGGTCGCCCGAAGCCGTGGATCTCGGGGGTGTAGGTGCCCCCAAACTCCTCGGCCAGGCCCGAGTCCATGAGGTTGGGGTAGTCCCCCTCGAGCGCCCCCTGCGTCGAGGGCCTCCAGGGGATCATGTCGAGGCACCCCGGGGGCAGCTCGCCGCCGCCGTTGCCCGGGTCCTCGTGGAGGATCTTCACAAACTCCGTGAGCTTCGCGGCGAAGAACCCGCTGTCGGTGATCGAGCCGCCATCGGCCCGGCCCGGCTGCAGGATCCAGTCACCCGCCGTCGCCTCGTTGCTGTTCGCCAGGACGTGGTTGTTCGACAGGATGTGAGGCCTGCCGTTCTTCATCACCCAGATCCCGAGCGTCCCCGCGGTGATGTCCTTGTGGCCGACGCTGAAGCCCCCCGGAGTCGGCCTCATCTTCTGCGTGAAAGTCTGGGGGGCCGCCACAGGGTCGCGGGGTGCCCTGATCTCGCCCCAGATGACCACGTCGGTCGGACGGCCCTCGACGGCCCGGGGCACCACGTCGACGGGGGCCAGGCCGGCGATGGGGAGCTTCTTCGACACGACCACGACCACCGTCCCGTCCTGCCGGGTGTAGGTGGCCTTGACGTTGCGTTTCGCCAGGAGCGTCGCTCTGGCGTTTGCGGAGATGGCGGCCATAGAGAGTCCTCCTCTGCCTGCCCTGAAACCTATAACTCTACAGGGTGGGTGTCAAGAAAAGATGCAGGGGGATGCCCGATATTTGGGCCTCGGAGCCGGGCTCGTGGCCCTACTTCGGGCCCGTGATCGTCTCGCCGTCGCGCGAGGGCCCGAGGACCGTGGTGTTGGAGCTGAACTTGCCCCAGAAGGCCACCACCAGAGCGGTGAAGATCCCGCTCCACTCGTTTCCGGTCACGACCCCGTCCGCCAGGGCCAGTTGCAGCGCCGGGGCCGCGGCCCCGATCCCGTACAGCAGCGACACGACCAGCTTCTTGACCAACATGGACACCTCCAGGGGGCGCCAGGCCCCCGTCCTCTGTTTCAGCCACCAGATCACGACCCTGATGACCAGCGGCAGCCGAATCTCACCCGGCCTTCGGCCGTGTTTCCGCTCCGTGATCTTGCGAGCTCGCCTCCAGGCCTCGAGCGGCGTGAGGCCCCGCAGGTTGATGAGGTGCATCCGCCTGGCGTCGAAGTGGGCGTCCCACTCGTCCTGGGTCATGGGAGCACGCAGTCGCACGTCACCCAGAACTCCGAGTGGCAGGACCGCCGGAGATCGCCCCCGCACTCCCCGAACTCGTGCGTCTTCCAGTTCCAGGAGGCGTCCCGCCAGCCCACCGACACCTCGGTCAGATGCGTCGGCCCGAGCGAGCCGCTCTCACCGGCCCGGAGCCGGAGCTCGTACCCGTTCGAGAAGGTGTAGGTGGTCGTCTGCCCCTCCTTGTTCCGGACGTGATACCAGAAGACGTCCTCGCACGGAGGCGGCGTCGGCGTCGGCGTCGGCGTCGGCGTGGGCGTGGGTGTCGGCGTCGTGCATGGCCGGATGTCGACGGCCCCGTCCGCCAGGAGGCCCGGGATGATGCTCGACTTCGCGCACGAGGTCGCCACGTCGATCTGCACCCGGCAGTGATCCGGGTCCTTCGGCCGGATGGTCGGGAAGGGATACTGCTTCGTCTCCCCGGCCTGGACGCTCACCTCGACCGGATCGTGAGCGGGCTCCTGCTCATGCTCTCCGTACCAGAAGTAGCAGATGAGGCCGTTCCAGGGCCCGGTGACGTCCACCGCTCCGTGGGGCCAGACCTTCGCACTCGCGGTCGGAGTTTCGGTCGTGTCCGGTGGCGGCGCCGGCTGCAGCTCGTCCGGGGGCTCCGGAGCGACCGGCGGGGCCGGCGGCGGGATCGTCGGGGGCGGGACGTCGGTCCCGCAGACCACGAGGATCACTCCGACCAGGAGCACCCCCGCGAGAGTCATCAGCTTCCTCATGTCGTCCTCCTACCAGAACTTCCCTTCGCCCGCCGCGTAGTCCTCGGCCATGCCTTCCGGCCCGATGTCCCGCGACCAGATCTTGATCTCGTCGACGACATGGTCTTCCTGGCCGACCCCTACAGTGAACTGGTTGGAGGAGTCAGCGAGTCCACCATCGACTCCAGTACCACAGACCGTGTCGATGCAGGCGTAGGCAGTCGTGCCTGTGTAGCGACCGCAGGCGTGATGCCATGAGTTGAGCGTCGCATTCCCAGCCACGGCGGACACAATGCTGCCGTCGCCGACGATGAACTCAACTCGCCCCGCAGGGCTATCCCCGGTCCGGAGAATCCACCCAACGCTGGTCGAATACTCCCTCGCAATGTTGTTGTCGGTCGTGAAGTTCCGCCCATTGACCCAGGCGCAAACCGAGAACGGCCCGGCGGACCCGAACGGGCTCGTTGCGTTAGACAGGTACGAGTTATCTCCGTCGTCGAGTCGGACCCCCATCCCGCTGTCCGGCAGCTCCACCAGACCGGCGGCCTGGGTGGGAGTATTGACTCCTGTCAGATCGTTCGACCCGATGGCGTCCTCGTAGGGTCCGCCAGCCTCGGACATTGGCCAGCAGGAGACGAGAGCCACCTTGTCTGCCGTTGTGAGTTCACTACACGACTTGCCCTTACCACCGTTGTACAAAGACGATCGAATTGAGGCGTCAGGAATTCCAGTGTCGTAGTAGAAAACGGGCCCAATGACTCCATCGCTATAGTTGGTTCCATACGTCCCAACTGTGAACGCTCCTGAGCCAGTGTTTGATGTGGCGAATGTTCCAGCGCTGTCCCTGATTGTAGTATCTGCATTCCGCTCCAGGTGGACTTTATCGTCTCCTGCACCGTCCCACCATGCACATACGAATGTCCGTGTGCCATTGGCCAGGAACGCAGAGCCAGAACTCACTGCCAAACCAGTTCCGCCACTGTCTGCGAAGTTGGCAGTGAGCACTCCAGCGCTGGAGGTAAATAGGTGGAAATCGCTGGTAGAACCAATGCCAGTCCATTTGGAAATCAAGTAGTCGTTACTTGCCATCGTCTCTGGACGAATCCAGAAGCAGAATCCACGGCCAATGGCATCTCCATCGAACGAGGAGTTGTCGTTAACGTAGGCATACTGGCTGCTATCATTCTCGAAGTCTGCCGCATACCCCTTCGCCCCACCAGTTGGGGTAGGGGTGTTCACAGCCGAGAGGTCGTAGGCGTCCCCGTACTCGACCAGGGGATCAGACGCCTCCAGGGTCCCGGTAGCGGTCCCGTTCGCCCCGGAGATCGAGTCGGTGAGCCCCCAGGTCGAGAGGTCCATCGAATAGCAGGTGGTGGCGGTGGTGTTCTGCTCAACCCACTCGCAGTCGCGCCCAGCCCCAGAGTTGTAGAGGTCGGAGGCGGGAGGCTCACCGTCGATGAAGGTGACGATCTGGTCCACCTTTCCCACGAAATCCGGCCCAGCCGCGTTGGCCCCGATCCGGAAGTCCGCAGACGAGTTCGGGGCGTCGTAGTCCATGTCGCCCGAGTCGATGAAGTAGCCACCCCCGTTGACGGAAACCCGTGCCTTTCTGGTCGGGTCGTAGAAGTAGCCGCACATGAACGTCTTGGCCCCGGGAGTGAACGGAGCACTCACCTCCGTCGTTGTGTCCCCATCGATCCCCCGCTCGTAGCGCACCCAGACGACGTTCGTCCCAGTGGTGAATGACAGCTCGACGTCGATGTAGCCGCCCTTGAACAGAATCTTCTGGTCGTTCCCCACGTCGTCGAACCAGACACAGGCTGACAACCCCTGGCCGCCCGTGTGGTTGAAAGCCTCGTGGTCGGGCACAGAGACGTAGTCCCCCGAGGAGAACGTCGCTGACTCTGCCCGGTTGTGGAACGCCGAATCCCAGCCCATGTTGTCGGGGTCGTTGAACGTGTAGTAGGCAGCGAGGTTGGACCAGATGGGGGGCCAGGAGTCCCCCGCCATGTCCACGGCGCCGTCGTCGGGCTGGGACTCGTACACCTGACCGCACACCGGGACGGCCAGGAGGAGGAGCGCGGCCAAGAGCTTCTTCATGGGAGCCTCACAGTCCTCTGGGCGGTGGGTGGCTGCTCCAGCTTCCAATGCCAGTTGAGCACCGTAGGCGTGCCGAGGGAACAGTCCACGTTGGCCTCGAAGGTCACCTGATTCGTCCCGGTGGTGAAGACGACGTCCCCAGACTGGTAGAACCCCGCGCTGCCCTGGTCCGCGTAGTCGCTCCCACTGTCCACGTAGCAGCCCAGCGACCCGGCATCGTTGTAGCAGGAGATGTAGTAGTCGGTGGTGAGGATGCGGATGTCGGTCGCGTTGAGGCACTCCGTCGTCGTGAGGAGCCTCCCGCCGAGGAAGGAGTCCGCCGGGATCTCGACGATCATGAACTCCGTGTCCACGGACTCCGTCACCGCCGTGACGCCGTAGCTGATTGCTGCAGCCCCCGGCCCCGAAGGCGGCGGGAACGTCTGCCCCAGGAGCAGGAGCGGCGAGAGTAGCGCGAGAATCAGTAGCTTCTTCATCTCACCCTCACGGAATGGTCGCCAGTGCGTACCAGGCGTAGGTGTCGGACGAGTTCTTCGCGCACACCTCGAAGGTGTCGGCTACCCCAGCACCCCCCTGGTCCCTCCACAGCACGCCCCGGATGGTGGAGTCGCATGTCGGCTTGGTCCCAGAGTCGGATACCACCGGGCCTTGAGGCTTGATGATGAGGCGATTGGATTCGGTCTGCTGGGTTGAACCCGAACCAAGGGCTGATCCTGTCCTCAGGTAGATCCACCCAGGAACCCCTGCACCAGTCCCGAACCCTCCACGGATGACTACAGCGCCCCCGTCGTAGTCGGTGTTCCCGGCTGCCGAATCGACACCCATCCAACTAGACAGCGATGGCGTCGAGTAGCCGTTGACGTCTACCCCTCCGATGTTCACGTAGCCCTGAGCCCCGTGGGCGAAGAACGCTCCCTGGAGCGTGTTGAGGGACGAACCGGATGCTGCTCCCCCAGGAGCGATGGTCAGCGAGATGTTTCCTCCAGCAGCCGTACCCGTCCCGACCCCACTCCGGAGGTAGGTGCCCGTCGAGGCGGTGTCGGTTCCACTGGCCCGCTTCCCCTGAAGGATGATGTGGTCCGAGGAATCCCAGAGCCCTGCCGTGGTGTTGTCAGTGAACGAGTAGGAGGGTCCAGTGTCAGCACCGTCCGCCTGGAGGAACGGGACCGTCGCGGTGACGTCGGCCTCGTCAATGGTCATCCGAGTCGTGGCAGTTTGCTGGGTGGTGCCACTCCCGAGGGTGGTACCAGTTTGCAGGCGAATCACGCCTGGGGCTGCCGCCCCTGTAGACAGTCCACCTCTCAGGTACAGCTTCCCCGCCTCTATATCGGTGACACTTGCCGCCCTGTCCGATGCGGCAATAATGGTGTCTCCTACGAGGCTGTTCTCAATGGTGTCGAGGCCACCGATCGTCACCGTCCCGCCTGCGTTCGCAACAATCACGGGCGAGTAGCTGTTTGGCGTACTGCCGCTGGTGGCTCCCTTCGGAGTGACCTGTACGTTGAACTCCCCGCCACCTCCAGTCCCGGTGGAGGCACCCCCCTGGAGGGCAACAGTGCCACCAGCCGCATCCGTCCCAGAGCCGTCTGCCCCAGACACGATGATCGCGCCTGACGCCCCCCACATCCCCGAGCTTGGTGCAGACGCAATCGAATAGGAAGGAGCGGTAGCAGAGCCGTCCGGACCCAGGAGCGGCCACGTCAGCCCGCCCGAGAAGTTGACCCCTGCGCCCCCGCCTGCGCCACGCGCCGCCAGGACAGGGCTCGCTGCCTCCACGTAGTCGTAGGAGATGAAGTCGGCGTCAGCAGCCGTGGTCTTGTAGGCAGTTGCCCCTGCTCCAGTCGTCCGCCCTGCCGTGGTCGGGATGTTCGTGGCCAGGGTGTCGGACCAGAGGAGCGTCCCAGTGTCGTCGTTCAGGCTGTAGGACACCGACGAGGCATCCGAGTTGACCGTGACCCGCCCGGTGTACCACGTCCCCGTGCTGATCGTGTAGGAGCTGGTGGTCGTGCTGCGGGTCCCGTTGTCGGCGGTCATCCCGTCGAGGGTGGTCCCGTCGATGTTCAGGTAGACCCCATCGGTCGGTTCCGCTGCAGTGAAGCTGTCCTGAAAGCCGAGGTGGGCAACGACGTCCGTCGCAGCGTCCACTTGGAAGACGATGACGAAGGCCTCGCCCCCTCCGATCAGGAAGCTGAAGCCGCCTACCTGCCAGTAGACGCCACCGTTGGCGTTGGAGTTGTTGCCGACCTGCACGACACCCGGATGGGGAACCGTGCCGTCGATCTGGGTCTGGTTCCCGCTGTTGATAACCCCGGAGCCGAAGTGGGTCCCGGAGGTCCCAGTGAAGTCCCACCAGAGCACACGGGTGCCGTTGCCCCCCGAGGCCCCCTCCGGGGGGTAGACGACCTGAGCGAAGACAGGAACAGCCAGGAGTAGAAGGATCGCCAGTAGCTTCTTCATCTCACCCTCACGGAGTTTCCAGGGCCGTCCACCCCTTGTCAGGCGCAGGACCGAACAGCCCCCTCGCCTTCTCGTAGACCACCCCGTCGTACTGGATCCGGTAGGCTACCTGCACCCCTTCCCCACCGGAGTTCTTGAACGTGTTGGTCCGAAGCTGCACCGGACCCGTTGCGGGGAGGTCCACACCCGAGAGCACCCAGGTGTCCCTCGTGTCGTCGTAGCAGTCACCGCACACACTTCCTACGAAGGGACCCGGATCGTCGTGCGTGACCGTGGCCAGCGCCGAGTCCGAGGGGTCCGTGTTCGGCAGCACCGTCGAACTCCACGTCGGGTGGCAGAGCCTCAGCGGGTTGCTCGCCACGCACGCCTGGAAGTCAGTCGTGAGGCTGGCCTCCTGCGTGTCCATCCAGGCATCCGCCTCGGCCTGGGCCTGCACCAGCGTGATCTGAGCACTGGCTGGCGCCGCCATCAGCACCAGCACAACGAGCAGCTTAGTGAACCGCATAGATCCTCCTGATCTCCGGCCTCTGGCTCCAAGCGAACCTCGGCCCCTCGAATATGAAGTCCCAGTACGCTGAGTAGAAGAAGCCTGCTCCAGAATTGTAGAGTTCGTCCAGCTCGGCAGTGGACAGGGCCCTTCGCCAGAGTGCGAGGTTGTCGAACTGCCCCAGCAAGGTGTTCGCAGAAGTGACCCCAAACTGAAAGCTGGGGTCCCCATCCGAGGCCCGCAGGGGATAAGTCATGACCTCGGACTCTACGGTTTCATCCGCACGGTGCCAGCAAGTATTGGTGGCGCTGTCGTATCCACCAGCGACGAAGTGCCAGCGACCCTCGAACGCACCTATGGCCTGGTTGTAGGTATTCGCTTCAGTGTCGTAGCAGCGGGTCACGTTGTTGTAGTTCAGAATCGACAGCCCGCTGCTGACACCGACAGTCACCTGATACGAGGTGATCTCAGCCACCTCTCGGAACATCCAGTAGGAGTAGGAGAACGACTCGTCCTCCGCGAGATCGAAGACTGCATCTCCGAGAGTCATCGTCTCGTTGGTGCCTGAGTACCTGACCGCCATCCCCGAGTCGCTCTGCTCCACCAGCGCAGCAGCCCGTGTGGGGGTGTTCACCGCCGTCAGGTCGTTCGACCCAACAACGTCCTCGTAGGGCCCTCCATTCTCGGACAGGGGCCAGCAGGACTCCAGATTGGAGGTAGGTGCATCATCACACAGCAGCCCCTTCCCGCTGTTCCACAGGGTAGCCCTCGGGGGGATTCCACCCTTGTAGTAGAAGGTTCTGCCCTGCACGCCGTCCCAGTCCCCGCCAGGAGCCGCTGGAATCTCCAGATCGTTTGCGGTGTCGGCTGGGTAGTTGGTCAGGGCTGCGCCTGCCGTCGCCGTCTCGTTGTCTATGGAGATGTATGCCTTCTTGTCCGAGGAGTCGTACCAGAAGCAGGCGAAGTGCCGCTTCCCAACCGTCAAGTTGGTGGACGACGTAGCCACACTCGTTCCCGACACAGAGTCGTAGATGATGGTCTGCGAGAGTGCAGTCTTGAACTGGATCAGGTACTCGTCCTGCTTGTAGACTGGCCGTCTACTTGTGGCATCGAGAGATTCGGGCCTCACCCAGGTGCAGAAGCCGAAGCTGGTGTTTGACCCCTGCGACACAGAAGCGTTGTCGGTGACGCTGGCGTACTGATCGGAGTCGATCTCGAAGTCCGACGCATACCCGAGTCCTCCACCCGTCGCGGTCGGGGTGTTCACCTCGGTCAGGTCGTAGGTGCCGTCGCCGTTGTCCGCGCCCAGGTCGTCGGGATCGTTGAAGGTCCAGACCACTTCGGCGTCGTCGTAGACACCAGTCCCCCCAGCCTCGACCGGGTAGTAGATCGGCCCTTCACCGGGGTAGTCCTGAGCGACGAACGCACTGAGCGCGATCGCAAGGAGAAAGATCGCCGTTCTCATCGGAGCCTCCCCTCGCCCAGGAGGAGAAATCGCTTCATGGCGTGACCGCGAGGGTTGCCGTAACGCTCTCACGGGTGCCCCCGTCGCTGGTGCTGTAGGCGAGCGAGATCCGGCACTCGGAGAAGGCATTGTGAGGGATCTTGTACGAGAGCCCCTGGCCGGTCGTGCTGAACTGGCAGACCGTTCCGCTCAGGGTGCCATCGCCGCAGTCGGAGCTCGGGCCCGGATAGACCCGAACGTCAGACGCACCCAGGGCCCCCTCCTTGCAGAAGTAGGCGACGTCCAGGCTGCCGAGGTCCCCGGCGTCGTACTGGACCGTCATCTGGACCGTCCTGTAGCCCGAGACGCGGATCCACCCGTCGTCACCACCAGTCCCGCAGTTCAGGGTCTTGTAGTAGTAGGCGTTGTAGTCGGCGTCGTCGGTGGTGTTGGCGACGGTGATGTTGTTGTTGTTGGTCTTCACCGTGACGTAGGTTTCGACGTCCGGCACCACGGGGTCGGCGCTGGTGTCGCCGTCGCTGGACCGCAAGATGATGGCGTCGCCAACCGACACGTCGGCGAAGGCATCGTTCGTTCCGTTGTCGATGATCGTCCCGGCGGTCTTCTGGATGTCGTAGTCGGGTGCGATGACCTTGAAGCCGGTCGTGTCGAACGGATCACCGTTCCTGCCGGTCACGGTGCAGTAGGTGGCGGTGGTCGAGGCGACGTCGTATCCGAAGGCGAAGTTCGCCTCCTGGGCCGTTGCTGGAATGGCCAGGGCCAGTACGAGGGCCGCCAGCACGAGAATCCTTCTCATCGTCCTGCTCCTTTCGCGGCCAGGGCCGCCTTGCTCTTTCCGTGTCCGTTCAGAATCGCCTCGAGATAGGCGAGTCTCTGCACGATCCCATGGTGCTGGTCGTTGTTGGTCCGCTCGTAGCGGATCACCCGCTTCGCCATCGCCCGATCCCGGAGCTCGGCCTTGTCGAGTGCCGTCATGATGTGTGAGTACCCGATCCTTCCGAAGGCCCCGAATAGAACCCCGAATGCGCCAATGATGATTGCTGCCGCTGATCCATCCACTAGTAAGCCCTCCCGAATTGAAAGTGCATGGCGTCAGGCACACGCCATCTCCCCCCCCATGTCCACCCGAGGCGCTCGAAGACCCGGACGACTTCTCGCGGCATATCGAAGTCGACCTGGCCGAGGCGATTCGTCCCGGCGTTGAAGTCGAGAGCGGCCCCGAAGGCGTGCATCGAGAGCTTGCTCGAGCCGCGCTTCGGTCGCCAGGTGTAGCCGCCGTCGTAGGTCTTGAGGAGGCCCCAGGCCCCTTCTTCCATGAGGGCCAGGAACGTCTCCTCGACCAGCCCAGCGATCTTGTTGTGGACGCGCACGCGGATTGCCTCGGTCCTGGGGGCCCACCCGAGTGGCAGCGGGTAGGGCATCGGAACCAGGACCATCTGCGACTCCCATGCTGGGTGGGCGGACCCATCGGCGCGGATCCAGAGGTTCGGGTTGCCGTAGAAGGCGGTGAGCTCTTTCAGGCCTCGTGGAGACTTCATGTCAGACCCCCGTGATCCAGCTCACCCAGACGTTGTTGCTGACCCCTACGAGCACCTGTGGGGCCCAGACGTCTCCGGGCCAGACGTCATCGGGCCAGACATCATGTGCCCACATTAGAGCCCCGTGAGGTCATAGGAGATCGCCGTTCTGTTCCCGTTCGCGTCGTAGCTCACGGTGATCCGGTCCAGCGCGTCGGCCAGGTCGCGGACCTTGAATGGACCGGGGGGCGAGCCTGCCCCCGAGGTCTTGCCCACGAGGCCCGCGCTCACCAGCAGTACGGCGAGGGCCTGCTTCATGGTGACGTTGCCCTCCACGAGCTCGTTGGCGATGGACACGAGGCCGGGCGACGTGTCCGCCTGGTAGTGGACGTTGACGTAGGCCGAGCCCTGGATGGGTGAAGGCTGGAGCGACGCTGCAGCGTCGTAGGCCACGATGTCCCCGTCCGTCACGTAGCAGTTGACCCACGACGGCCCCGCCCGCGCCTCGAACTCCAGCAGCGCGTTGTCGAGGACGCAGACGATCCCGGTGAAGCGTCCGGTGCCGATCTGCTTCTTCCCCTCGGTGCCTTCCTTGGTGGCGCTCTCCTCCTCGCCTGCGGCCGCGTAGATGCTCGGGTAGCGGAGGTTCTCCTGGCGGTACTCCAGATGGAACAGGGTATCGACCAGGTCTTGGACGGTGAGCGAGGTCGACGGGGAGGCCACCGTGATGATCCTCGGTGAAACCCCCCAGTCGATGCTGATGTCTGAGCGGAAGGACATGGCTCAGGCCTTTACTTCCTCCTCCTCGGGGACTCTCTCCACCGCCACCTCGAAGAAGCCCGGCTTCGCCTGGAGCTCGAGGACTTCCTCCAGCACCTTGATGTTCCGGTCGTGCTGCTCGAGCTGGCGCTCGGCGTTGTGGACGGCGAGCCGCAGCGCCGAGAGGTTCTTCTCCATGGTCGGTCGGCCCTTCTTCAGGGCCCCGAGACGGTTTCGGATGACGTCTGGCGTCTCCTTCACATCGTCGGCAGGGTCTTTCATGTGGCCTTCTTCTTCAGCTTCTTGGTCCACTCCTTGCCCCGGGCCACGAGCCTCTTGGACTCCAGCATCGGGTCGTCCGGGTGGATCTGGCGGTGACCGCGTCCGGCCTTCTTGACCGCTTCGAGGCAGTCGTAGTGGTCACGCTCATGGGTGTGGTGATCGAGAGGTTCGCCATCTACGAATGCCGTCACATGGCCGGTGCGGTGGTCCTGGTGGAGGCCGATCTTCATGCCGCCGAAGGACAGCCGCATGGCGATCTTCTCCACCATGTCGTAGCTGACCCTCCGGCGGGGGATGAAGGGCAACCCGCTGTCGCGCATTCGCTCCTCCTTACGCTGCGATCGTTTCGGGTGTACGGATGACGCCCTGGCTGAGCCCCGAGTTCTCGATGGTCAGCTCGACCGCGAAGTTCTTGATCTTGTAGGTCGCGTTGTCCGCGTTCCTGACGCGCAGCAGCACGGGGATGTCGACCGAGTAGGTCACGGTGGTGGACTCGGACCCCGGGGCGCCGTCCGTCCCGGTGTCCTCGTTGACCATCAGGAAGGCGACCCAGAGGTAGTCGGACGAGTCGTAGGCCGCCACGGTGTAGCCCTGGGTGTAGGAGTCGCCGGTCGTCTGGTTCGTGATGTTCCGGTCGAGGGTGACCTGGTCGTTGGAGTCCACGGACTTGACGTAGGCGTAGGCCGTCCGGGTCGAGTTGTAGATGATGTCGCCCACCTGGGTGTTGGCGAAGGCCCCGGTGTCCACGATGGTGTCCTCGTCCGAGGTGGCGTCCATGGTGGTCGACGCCACCCCCCAGAGCGTGAACGTCGAGCCGGTCCACGAGCTGTAGCGATACCAGTGCTCGGTGCCGGCCGCGTCGTCCCGGACCGCCAGCTTCCCGGCGGCGGGCTTCTCGGCCGCGATGGAGGTTCCCACGGTGAGCGAGGTGGACCCGATGGCGGGGGTGCCGCTGATGGAGTACTCGTCGTCGTCGATGACCCCACCCGCGGCCGTGAGCTTGAACAGGGCGATCCAGTCGTCCACGCGGGTGTTGGTGATGGCGACTGTGACCTTGTTGGGCTTCGCCTTCGTCGCGCCCAGGTCGTCGGTGGTGTTCCAGTTGTTCTCGTCCGCCGAGTCGTAGTTCTTTACCACGTAGCCGGGCTGGAGGAACCAGAACCCACCCGCGAAGGTGCCGAAAGGGGCCGCCACGTTGGGCGCGATGGTGACCGGAGTGACGCTGGTCACGTAGTTCGACCCATCCACCTCCACCGTCTCTCCACTGGAGAAGGTGCCCCGCACCGACCGCAGGGTCATCTGTTCCGGTGTCAGGTGATGGGCGACCACGACTCCTGTCGCTCCCGAGGTGGCCCCGGTGACGGTTGCGCCCTCGCTGACGGTCCCGGTGAGCGACCCAGCCGAGTAGTCGAGTCGGACCTCGATGCCGATGTAGGACTCCGCGGCGATGCCGTCCGTGAGAGTGGTCCCGGTCCGGCCTCGGTGCAGCTCGTACATGAGGTACTGGTAGACCTCGGCCAGGGTGTAGCTGTTGCAGTCGATGACGACCGAGAAGTACTCGTTGGTGCCGTCCTCGTCCACGTCGAGGGTGTTGTCGTTGGCGTGGGTCACGGTCACGCCGGTGACGTCCTGCGGGGGGCCGTCCGCGCCGGGGGTGCCCGAGGTGCAGCTCGCGTCCCCGCCCACCTCCGTGATCGTCTCCCCGTTGGTGAAGTCGTCCTGGGGCTCGCCGATGAGGAAGTACTGGAGGATCGGAGCTCCGACCGTCCCGCCGACCGCGGTCAGGATGCCCCTGGCTCCGCTGGTGCCTCCGAGGATCTCCGATCCGACGTCGAAGGTGTTGGAGCCGCCGCTGCCGGTGTTCGTCCGGTAGCCCTCGGAGACGTTCAGGTCGTTGTTGTTGCCGATGGGGACAGCGTTCCGGCCGCCGCCGGACAGGTCCACCGTCCAGTACGAGAACGTCGCGCCGTACTGCCGGTTGAAGACCGTGATGTAGCCCTCGTCGATGAGGCTGTCCGCCTCCTTCACGAGGAACAGGTGGTCGATGTGGCCGTCCTCGGTCCAGTAGTCCGTGTCGGTGGACTGGTGGGACACGAGACGCGAGCCGTCCTGGTACACGTAGATGTGGGACTTCTCGCCCTGGTTGATGCTGCCGACGCTGGCGCCGAGGAGTCCGCCCTGGGTGAAGACGCCCGACCAGAGACTCTCGCCCTTGACCGCAGCGGCCGTCTGGGCTGCGGTGTGCCCGTTGCAGGTGATGGTCCCCGAGGTGGAGTCCCAGTTGTTCGCCGCCGCCTCGGAGTCGGGCCTGATCCACAGCTCGAGCTCCCCGGCTCCACCCCCGTCCTTGAACCCCACGAGGACCCCGGAGTCGAGGTCGGCGTGGGTGATGGTGTTCCCCACGTCGCCGATGACAATGTCGGTGTTCGTCGCGGCCACCTTCACCAGGCCGGCGTAGGTGCCGTCGACCCGTGTCCAGTTGGCGGTCTGCAGCGCACCCCCTGTGAAGTGCTCCGCGGACTCCCGGTCGATGAACCACGGCAGGGGATCGAACTGGTCGATCTGGCCGACGGTGAACTCGGTCGGGGTCTGCGCCGACATGGGCTCGCCGGCCTTCATGTTGTCCTGGGCGTCGAACGCCGTCTGGAGGGCGAGATAGGTTTCCTTCACAGTGCGCTCGTCGCCCGCCGCACCTGTCCAGCCGAGGCGCTGCTGGTTGTTGTCGATCTTGTGGTAGATCGTCCAGTCGCCTCCGAGAATCGTCTCGCTCATTGCTCTCTCCCTCTCCTACGAAATGTCCGGTGTGAGCGTCACCTCGGCGGTGAACCCCGTGGACTCGATTGTACCGCCGCCTCGGCGGCTCGCATTCCCCCCGGTTGCGTCCCTGACTCGCCAGAAGATGGCCTGGTCGCCAGTGTAGTTGTAGTCCTCTTGGGCGATTCCGCCCGCGATGGTGTCCTCGTTCATCAGCTCTGTCTGGGCCTCGTCGTCGGTGTGGATCGACACCTTCGCCCCGACGATGGCTGTCCCGTCCGGCTCCTTCACGGTGATCTTGAGGGTGACGGTGTTGACGATGATCGTTGCACCCTTCGTCGTCGCCGTTTCCTCGGCCGTGCCGGGGTCGGACTCGGTCGCGTTGATCTTGACGATCCCATCCCGGTTGACCTGGAACCGGCAGTCGTAGGTCTGACCGCTCCAAGAGCTGACGTAGGTGTTGCACGCCTCAGACCCGCTCCCCGCGGTCAGGTACTCCACCTCCAGCCGATTCGAGGAGTCGCCCCCGGTGTATTCAATGCTGATGTGGTACTCGGTGGATGCGACCAGGGTGTACTCGTCCTCGAACTCGAAGTCCACGTCGGCGAAGGACGTTCCCAGCCCAGCGATGTCGACGGCTTTGCTGGTCGCCAGGGGCGACCCCGTGGGGGCGCCTCCGCTGTTGGCGTACAGCTTGGCGTAGACGCTGCCGGTGGGGGTGCCCTGTTTGCGGATGCTGAAGATGGCCCGGGACAGGTCGCCCGCGGTGCCCGTGAACTGCTGGGCCACCCGGGTGATGGAGCCGCTGTAGACATCGACGTCGCCGTCCTCCGTGGGCTGGTACGAATCCACCACGGTGGCGCTGGCGCTGTTGTTGATGTCGTAGTCGTTGCCCGAGAACGTCATGCCGGAGTAGCTGAAGGTCCCCGCTGTGTCGTGCTCGATGGCGTGGGGGTCGTTCGTCCCGTCCGTGTTCCCGAGGAAGGAGCAGTTCTTGATGTCGATGTTCGCGTTCCACAGGAGGGCTCCATCGGTGTCTGGGGTGTAGCCGATGAAGCTGCAGTTCCGTGTGAAGACTCGACCCAGTGCGACCTGGCTACAATTCGAGAACGTGCATCCAGCGATGTCGTGGTTGGGGCCGTTCGTGGCATCTGCCGAGAACGCAATCGTCCCCTGCAACCCCAGGAACGAGCACCCGTACAGCAGCACAGTCTCGATGTCGGAGTCGCTGAAGTCGAAGTCCACGGGCTGGTTGGCAGGGTTGGCGTTGACGAAGGTGTTGCCGTTGCGCCCAGACATGGAGTCGCCGGAGCTGACCACCGTACCCAGCTCCACGCTGAAGGTGCCTGTGGCCGAATGCTGCCCACTGAACTTGAAAGCGGTGTTGGTCCCCGTCCCCCTGACTCGGTCCTCGAAGATGACGACGGCGTCCGACTCCTTGTAGTCGATGGAGTTGCCGGCGGTGTCGCCGAACAGGATGTCGCCCTGGATCCCGTAGACCCCGGGCTGGATCTCTCGGATGATGCCGTAGGCCTTGCCGGTCGCCGAGCTGAAGTCGTCGGCGGCGATGTCGGCCAGGTCGATGTCGTCCGAGGCTCCGCTGGTGACGATGATCCCGCTGCCGTAGCGCACGACGTCCACGAACACGTTGAGGGCGTTGCCCGAGGGGGCCACCACGTTGTAGATCCCGAAGCCGAACTGAGTGATCGCGGAGAGGGTTGGCTGGGCCGATCCGGCCTGCTGCTGGTAGTTCGCCGGCAGGTTCGCCGTGTCCAGCATCAGGCAGTACCAGCCCTTGACGGCGAAGGGCACGTCGTCCGAACCCCCAACCCGGTAGGCTCTGCGGTTCGTGCCGTCCCCGATCAGGACCATCCAGCCGTCCTGGGCGGCAGTCCCGGCGCCGATGGAGTTGACCCAGATGTAGACCCGCTCGTTGCCCGAGACGGTCATGTCGACGGAGGAGCCGTGGGTGTGCCAGGCGTAGCCGAAGGAGTTGAGGGCCACCTGACCGCCGACGCAGTTCGTTCCTTCACGGGAGGCCGTGGAGGTTGCCGTCTTCGTGATCCCGCTGAAGGACCAGCCAGTCGTCGCCTCTGCAGCGTCGATCAGGTTGAGGTTCGTCGTGGAATCAACCGAGAGCGCCATCAGGCCGTTCTCCTCACGTAGGCCAGGATGGTCATGTGCGTCGGGCTTCCCGTCGCCGTCTGCACCATGGCTTCCATGATGTCGCCGGCCGAGTAGCTGGCGTTCTGGATCGTGCCGCCGTCGTAGAGCGTGTCCACCGCGGCCAGGGACAGGTCGCTGGACAGGTGGTTCGAGGTGAAGTTCTTTCTCATGTTGACCGTCGCCCCGGTCCCGTCACGGCGCAGGGCCTTGACGTTGATGACCTCGCAGGCCCAGGGGGCCACGAAACAGATGGCCTGGTCGGGGCTGCTGATCCCGGCCGCGTTCTTCACCGTCGAGCCCGCGGGGAGGATGAGGTTCGTCCCTCCCGGGACCCCGATCTGCGGGAGCCACAGCTCCCGGCCGTCCCCGCCCGCGTAGAGGATCTCGTGCTCCCCGTCCGACAGGGCCCGCTGGTGCCAGTGCAGCGCGTCGACCTGGCCGTCGAGCTCGTCCGTCTCGGCCCCGTACTCGTGGGCGCCGACCATGAAGCTGTCCGTCCCGGTGTAGGGAGTCTCGCTGGCGCAGGACGTCGAGTAGGTGGTGCCGTCGTTCACCCGGATGTTGATGGTGCTCGCGGCGTGGTCGTACCAGAACCGGACGAAGTACCAAGTTCCCGTGGCAGGAGTGACGTCCTCATCCTCGACGGTGTAGGTCGTCGGCGTGGTCGATCCGAGGGTGGCGACGAAGGCGCCGGCGGTGGAGTCGTAGTAGAGCCCGTACTCCAGATTGGAGGCCGAGTCCTTGGCGACGATCCATTGGTCGGCGGCGATGGAGTCGAGCTTGACCCAGAGCGCCACCGAGTAGTCGAACTCACCCTGCTGGAGGGCCGTGCCGTCCGCGACGTAGAGGTTCTCGCTCCCGGTGAAGTCGGCGGCGTCCCCGATCTTCCCGGTGGCGCTGGCGGTGGCGCCGTTCTCCGTGAGGATGTGCTCACCCATCGACGGGTAGCGGTCGCCACTCGCCTCCTCGAAGCGCCAGGCGGCGACCAGATCCTCGTAGAGATCGAAGTAGGGATGGACGTGGGTCGCGCGCGCGAGCTCCAGGCTGGCGCCCTCGTCGGCCTCGTACCCCAGCTCCACGGGGATCCCGGTCGAGATTGGGTGGAAGTGGGTGCCCGGCGACCACCCATCGGTGGGCTCTCCCACCGCGGCCTCCAGGCCGGCTTGGATCGTCGTCGGCAGGCCCTCGTAGCCCCCGGCTGGCAGGCCGGCGTCGTCGGAGTTCTGGAGGTAGCGCAGGAAGCGGTTGAGCTCCCCGAAGACCGCGTTCAGGGACTTCTCGAGTTTCTTGTCCTCGCACCTGATCCGGTCGACCAGGTAGGGGGCGTGAATCGAGTGTCGCCGGAAGGGCATCAGCGCCTCTTGAGCTCGTATTCCCCCGTAGCGATCCGGGCCATGATACTACGGTGGATCTCCCGCCTCGCCGCGTCGTGCGCGAAGCGGTAGATGCGCTTCAGGAACTCCGTCTTGGCGTAGATGTCCATGCCGTCCCAGTCGGAGTTGGAGGTGAGGTTCCGGGCGAAGGCAGAGGCCCTGGCCGCGTAGGCCGCGTAGAGCTCGCGCTCCCTCTGATTCAGGGCGATCTTCCGACCCATGGCCCCGGGGATGGACATGAAGCGGGGCGGGGCGTTCGGGGTGTAGCCCGTCTCGAGGAACAGCCGCTCCAGGTTGCGCTCCGGGCCCGCCTCCGGGGAGTACCGGAACGGCGAGGCGAAGCGGCTGAACGGGTCCTCGCCGCGCTGGATCGGCTCGCCCGTCCCGGTCAGCTTCGGCGGGAGGTTCTGGGAGAACCAGGGCACCCGGGCGATGAGCGTCGAGGAGATGTCGTCAGTCTGCCGGATCGTCGGGTCGATGGATCGGGCCGCGGAGGCCAGGAGGTTCGGGATCATGGCCCCGACCATCCGCTTGAAGAACCGGGCCCCGTACCGGTCCGGGTCGCCCACCGCTTCGGCCGCGCTGACCATGCCCTCCAGGTAGGTCTTCCCGGTGATGTTGTTCATGACCGAGTAGTGGAGCTTGTCCCAGATGTCCCCGGCGATCCTCTCGTCGGTGGCCTCGGCCAGGTCGGCGGCGAAACCGAGGCTCGTGGCGATGGGCTCGATGCGGGCCATGGACACCCAGGTGTTCCCGATCTTGATGGCGTAGGGCTGCTTGCCGGTGGCGAGCCAGTTCCGGCGCTCGTCCCACTCGGCGGGCCCGCCCCCGGTGATGAGCCCGTCCTTCGCCATCATGTAGACGCCCGCGCTGATGAACGACCCGAGGATCCCCTGGGCCAGGCGGTCGGAGGCCTCGCCGCCCTTCAGCTTCCCGCTCCGGATGTTCTGGACCGTCCGGGCTAGGCCGACCGGTGTGCGCCGCACAGCCTGTATCAAGATGCGTTCGGGGGTCCGAATGAAGGGCACCACGAAGGTCAGCCAGGGATACTTCCCGCGGAGGAGCTGGATGTACTTCGAGAACAGGGTCGTCTCGTCGCGGAAGGTCGAGACGTCGGCGGCGTGCTCCATCTCCTTCTTGATCTTCCCGAGCTCCTTGTTCCGCAGGAGGAACGACACGTCCTCCTTCGACACCTCGCGTGGGTCGATCTGGCGCCGCGCCTCGATCTCGAGGTACTTGTCGAGGCTCTGGTTGATCTCCTTCATTCGGTTGAGGAGCTGCTCCCGGGTCCAGCCCTGCCCCCGGCTCTCCAGGGCGGCCTTGCGGAAGACCTGGGCCGACCGCTCAGCCGAGGCCGCGGCGTACTTCGCGCCGACGTCGAGGGCCTCCATGATCCGGCCCGGGGTCCGGACGAGCTTCCCGAAGCGCCCGGGGATGGCGGGGGGCCGGTACTCGCCCTTCACGCCGAAGCCGATGTCCTCTCTGACGAGGGCGGTCTTGGCGAGCTTGAACGCTGAGACGAGGCCGAACCGGTACTTCCCCAGGGCCCTGGCCGCCTCCATCATCTCGCCGGGCACGCGCTCCTGGGGCCGGGCCTCTCCGGTGAGGAACCGCTCGATGGCCTGGCGCACCCCGCGTTGCTCGAGGGCGGACGCGATCCCGCGCTCCGGCGTCCGGAGGAGGGCCTCGTGGACGAGGTTGCCGGTGATGTTCGCGCCCTGCGTGGCGGGCCCGGACAGGATGGAGTTGATCCAGTACTCGAGGAACTGGTCGAGGCGGGTCGGCTTGTGGATCTGGCGGTAGATTTGGTTCACCGCCGCCATGTCCTGCTTGTGGATCGCCGCGGCGAGTTCGTCGATGAGCTGATCGCCGGGCTTCCGGCCCCGCATCATCCGCTGGAGAAACCGCTCCTCCGGCGTCAGGGACTCGATCCACATTCGGTGTGCGGCCAGGGCCCGGCCTGCCTCGGAGCCGGCGGCCACGGTGGCGTACTGGATGCCGATGGCCTTCTGCAGGGCGGCGTGCATCTCCCGCTCCAGCTCCAGGGCCGTCTGCTGGCGGGCCGCCTTCTCCTGTGGGGTCTGGGCCTCGGCCACGGCGGTCTTGGCGTCGCGGTAGGCCTGCTGCTTGTTGATGAAGTCGATCCCGGCTTCCTGCCGCAGGATGCGCCCGGCGATGATCTCGTAGTCGGTGAGTGCCCCCTTCTCCTTCAGGGCCTTGACGAACTCGCGCTCAGTCCACCCGAGCTCGAGGGCCATCTCCTTGGCTTCCCTCCAGGACCGGTAGGAGCGGGCCTCGCCGAACTTCGACTCCAGGGCGTGGGCGCTCTGAGTGATGAAGTCGCGGATGCCCCGCTCGTTGGAGATCCGGGTGATGTTGGTCGAGAGTCCGATCCGCTCGCCCTTCCAGTTGAACTCGGGCGGCTTCCCGGTGCCGGGGTCCGGGACCATCATGGACTCCAGCCACTTCAGCATCGCCCGGAGGTCCTTCTTCGAGGGCTCCGGGATGGGCCGGATCGGGCCTCGTGGGCGTCCATCCGGGGTCCGAACGCCGGTCACGTCGGTGGGCTTCCCGCGCTTGATCGTCTCTCGGTACTGCGGTCGGGCGATGCTCTGGAGGTACTCCCAGACCCGCTGCAGGAGGGTTCGGTCCTTCACGTCGCCCATGCTGATGAGCCACCTCGAGAACGACCGGATGCCCCTGGCGAAGCTGTCGGCGCCCAGGACCACAGCGTCCCAGAACCAGCGGGGGTCGAAGCCCATGGCGGCCTCGCCCCACCGGGCCCTCATGCGCGCCCGCGCGTAGGCCACCCGCCGGTTCCACCACCTGGTCCCCGGCCCCTCCCGGTCCGGCCAGTTGAACGGTCCGGGCGGCTCGTCCCCGTCGTCGCCGCCGCCGCCGGCCGGTGGAACCCCGCGGCCCCTGCGCCGGTAGGGTTGGCGCTCCTCGGCAACGAATATCTCTGGCCTGACGCTGCGCTGCTCCAGCCGGGGGAGGGCCTGCCAGAATGGGATGCCCTGGCCCATCGCCCCGACTCTGGTCCGCAGAGTCTCAGCGGCTACTGGATCGGTGGAGACGACCCCGTCGAGAGCGTAGCCGTCCTTGATGAGGTCGGACGCGGTCCGGAGGACGCTGAGATTCCCGGGGTCGATGATGAGCACGGCGTTGTCTGCCCCGATGGCCCGGCCCTGGTTGATGATCCAGCGCCGCATTCGGTGGCTCTCGTTGAAGAAGTCCACCGGGACAGAGGCGATCTGACGGATGCGGTACTCGACGTCGAGGAACATGATGAGCGGTTGGTCTGCGGCCTGTGTCTCGGCAGCTCTCAGAGCGAGAGCCTCTGGTACAGCTTCCTGGAGGGCTTCCGTATGGGCCAGCTTCCGCTTGTAGATGTTGGCGCGGTCCTTGACCATGAACGGGTCGGGGAGTCGTCGGATCGACGGGGCGTACTTGATCCACTCGTGCGCCCTGGCCTTGAGCCGCTGTGGGTTCGTGAGCTCCATGGACAAGCTCATCGCCTGCTCGTCCGTGATGTCTCCCTCGACGTAGGCGTGGCGCAGGCCCATGAACTGCGCGAGGGAGCGCCAATTCGCCTTGAAGTCGCCCTTGTGCGGGTCCATCACGGTGAACGTTCCGTGGTCGACGACGACCTGGCCGAGGAACCGATCCCCGAACAGATGCAGCAGGACGCCCGTGATGTTGATGTCTGAGACGGAGGCCACCGGGTTGCCGGAGGGATGGTTGTGGAAGGCGTAGAACCCTTCGGCGCCGACCGCGTCGAGCTTCTCGCCGAGCCGCTGCTTCCAGTCGGTCCAGTCATCGGGTCGCGGCGTCGCCGGCGCTGCGGCCGGCAGCCGGATCGTCTCGGCCCAGCTCTCCAGGATCTCGCCGTCCTTGACCGGGAAGATGTAGGACGTCTCGAAAGCCGGGTTGCGGAGGAGCTGGCCCAACAGCCCGAGGTCTTCGATGGAGTTGACCTTCATGCCGTCGAGGTCGAACTGGCCTTCCTTGAAGAAGGCCTCCCGGATCGAAGCTCCGAGATGCTTCGGCGTATCGGAGGCCCCGAGGTCCTCGAGCGCAATCCCGGTCCCGATCCGGTAGGGCCTGAGCTGTCCAGGAGGTCCTACGACTCGCTCGACCCAGTCGAGTCCGATTTCGGCGAGGTCTTCCGGGTCGTGGGACTCGTCTCTGTCTCCGAGGAAGTCGAGGGCGATCTGGACCGGATCTCTGCCGCTTTCCGCAAGAGCTGACAGAGCATCATCGACCCGTCCTCCCGGTCCCGCAACGTCCCCGAAGTAGGACCGGAAACGTCGAATCGCGGTCGCATGTCTCTGGAGGACTGTGTCATAGGTCATCACCTCCTCGGGTGGGATGCTGTCTCCCCTGATCTGCTGGGCGGCCCACACGGCCGAGGCCACCTCGTCGCCGGTCCAGCCGAGTTCATCGGCGGCCTGGCGCAGGAGGTCCTGAATGAACTTCACCTGACTCCCGTTCGGGGAGTTGCCCTTCTGGAGATTCTCTCTCCCGAGGACGAACCGGGCGATGTGGCGGTCCACGGCGATGGCGTCGAAGCCCAGCTCCGCGCGGGTGTAGGGGCGGATCTTCTGGCCTCGGACCCCGTTGGAGCTCCGCAGTCGCTCCAGGTTGCGGCGGACCGCCGGCAGGTAGCCCTTGAAGGGCTCCCCGAGCCGCATCTGCTGGTAGGCCTTCACGGCGAGGGCCACGTTGGCCCGCACGTCCGCGGCCTGGGAGGTGATCCCGAGGATGGCCCGGAACAGCATCGCGTCGTTGCCGAACAGGCTGGCGAGGGTCTTGTCGTGCCGGACGTGGAAGTCGCGCCAGTCCTTGAACTCGTCCAGCGTGGCGAACAGCTCGTCCATGCCGATGGCGGCGTCGGTGCCGTACTTCCGGCGCGGGGCCTCGACGCCGAAGAAGGACGGGCGCTCGCCCACGGCCCAGGAGAACAGCCCTCGGAACGCCGCGGTGTTCCCGGCCGCGGGGCGGAAGGGGTGGAACTTCCCGTAGATCGTGTCGGTCGACGTCTTGATCTGGAAGCTGTTGCGTGGATCGCCCACCGGCGCGGTGAAGACGGCTCCGAGCTTCTTCAGCTTGTTGTAGATGAACCGGTTTTGCTTGATCGAGACGAGAGGCTTGGTCTGCCGGCGGCCCTTGTACTTGTTGGCCCCGCTGGCGAGCTGGTTCATCTCGAACAGCACGTCGTCCATCTCCGCGGGCTCGGCCACGATCTTCGGGTCTGGCTTCTCCCGCTTCGGGAGCTCCTCGCCCGGTCCCGCGTAGGAGACGTAGCCGGCGGGACCGATGTCGCCCTCGGGTGGGATGAGTCGCCCGGTGAACGGCTCGCCGTCGCTCGTCTCAATCGTGAAGTCGCCGTACTTCCCGAGGGTGTCGTGGCGGTCGTCGAAGATCGCGCCGAGGGCCTGGAGGCGTCGCCTGATGAAGCGGAACTGCTTGAGCGAGACGACGTCCTGGCCGCGGTTGCGGATGAGCGTCTCGAGGTGGCTTCGCGCGATGTGCTGGAGCGGAGACTGCTTCTTCCGGTCGGCGCCGGGGTCGGGCTGACCGGGGTCCCCGAACTCGCTCATCTCGCCGGGGTCCAGGAGCCCGACGTTGCCCGACACCTGGGCGCCGAGCATCTTCATCTTCGTCCCGATGATGGACTTGTTCCAGTCGTCTACCGCCTGGTCGGAGAACAGGTAGATCACCCGCCCCTGCGACTTCGTGGTGACGCGGTGGATCCGTCCGACCATCTGGACGTTGTTGATCGAGTCGAAGGGGGCGGTAATGACGATCATCGTCCGGGGCCGGCTTCCGGTCCGGTCGTCCAGGTTGATCCCGGTCCCGCCTGCCTCCGGCGTGGCGATCATCACGTTGACCTGGCCGCTCTGGAAGCGGTCCATCTCCTCGGCCGCGCCCTTCTCGGCCGCGCCGTGGACCTCGGCATAGGGGATGTTCTGGTCCTGGAGCCAGCTTCTCAGGAGCTTCAGCGTGCCCTCGGAGGAGGCGATCACCTCCTTCTCGATGCCCAGCTCCTCACCGTTCAGGTCGCGGATCTTCGTCTTCACCGCGGCCTCTGAGAAGTTGACCCGGGCGGCGAAGACGACGACGGACCGCCCGGCGGCGAGCTCGCTCTGGATGAGCTCCTGGGCGGCAGGCAGCTTGTCGGGCTCCTGCTGCCGGCGCTGGTGCTGGAGCATGACCGCGCGGTTGGGCCACTTGGCCTCCGCGATCCGGTCCAGCATCTCCTTCGTCTCCTCTCCGAGCGGGACGTCCCGGAACTGGATGTCCATGCCCGTCATGTCGATCTCGCGCCGGATGATGTTGCCCTTGCGCGTGACCCGCTCGAACAGCTCCTCCATGAGCCGGTAGGTCTTCTTCTTCGAAGCCCCGTGGGAGTAGACCGTCTTCGTCACGTCCTTCCACTCGCCGGTCTTCGGATCCTTCAGACGGAACTTCTGCTTCACCGCGGTCATGCCCAGGTCCTTCATGAATTGGTCCTGGGGCTTGCCCTCACGGATCCCGATGCGATCGAGGTAGAGGAGGTGAATCGGCTTGTCGCCCGGGGTCGCGGTGGCGAACAGCACGGCGGCGGCCTTGGCCGCATGGTTGATCCCGGCCTGGCCGGTCTGGGAGGCGAAGGCGCTCTTGAACTTGTGGGCCTCGTCGGAGATGAGGATGGTGTTCTCGTCCACCGGCTGGTGGGCGACCTTGTAGTACGTGGAGATGTGGATGACGCCCGGGTCGAGTTCACCCGCCGGCTTCCCGCGCGAGCTCGAGGGCAGGAACTTCAGGCTCACGCCCATCTGGGCCCCGTCGTCCACGTAGGAGCCGGAGATCGTCCAGGCCCCCTGCCGCTTCTTCGCCTTCAGGACCTCGGCCGGGGCCAGGATGAGGACCTTCTTCCCCTGCCGGGCGTAGCGGGCCGCGACGGCGAGCACCTGGCGTGTCTTCCCGACACCGGTCCCGTCCGCCATGAGGAAGCCCTCGCCCTTGTCCATGGCGGCCAGGGCCTTGGCGACCCCGACGTGCTGCGCTGAGTTGAGGTGGGGCTTGAGATCCGCCGGGATCAGGTCGAAGTCGGGGGCGATTGCGTCGGTGGCTTCCGGTCGGATGGTGAGGATGTCGTAGATCCCCGCCCGCGGCGCCGCTCCAGGAGCCTGTTGTACTTCTGGAGGACGCTCCACTCCTCCAAGTCCCCGTCCCCGTCGATCAACGCCTGGAGGACCTCCGGGGGCAGGTTGTCGATCTGCTTCTCGTCCAACCCCTGCTCGAGGAGCTGGCTGAGGCTCAGGGCGACCCCGTCCGGGGCCTCCGGCGGCTGCCGGTCCACGTCTCGGAGAGTAACTGGGGGTCGCCGGCCTGTCAACGGGTTTCGCGGGCCGCTCGAACAGGTCGAGCTGCTTCTTCGTCGGGCGGACGGGCCGCGGGCCATACCGGCCCCCGAGCGGGCGCGGGGCCTCGGCCAGGCCGCCGAACAGGTCCATCTGGCCGGGTTCCTTCGGCTTCTCCTCGCCCTTCTCGGCCCGGTCCCGCTTCTGCTGCTCCTCCTTGGAGAACATCGACCCGGGGAGGTTGCCCTCCGTGATGATCGGCGTCTCCATGGTGGCTTCGGTGTAGCCCGGGATGAGCTCCTGGCCCGACTTGTCCCGCACCCGCCCGTAGGGCTGCTTCTTGGCCTCGACCAGGCCGTGGAGCCCCAGCTCGTCCACCTCGACGCGGATGGCGTCGGGCCAGTTCTCGCGGGCCCGGTAGAGGGCATGGCCCGGGTTGAGGCCCTTCACGGCGTCGTGGTGGACGCTGCCGTCTTCCCAGGTGACCTTCACGGGGACGGCCCAGGCGTACCGCTGCTCTCCGTAGGGCTTCGCCGGGGTGCTCTCGACGGGCCCCTCCCCGGGCGCGGCCCCTCCCTCGGGCACGTCGAAGGGAACGTCGTCGGCCTCGCCGCCCTCAGCGTTCACGGCGTCGCGGAAGGCGTGGACGATGCGGACGTACTCCTGCCCCTTGCCCCGCCGGATGGCGTCGATGACCTCCTGGGTGGTGAACGATTCCTGTGTCCCCGGCTTCTTCAGGCCCCACATGAAGGTCTTGAGGAGGTGGGTTTCGGTGCCGTCTGCGAACTGGCCCTCGTTGTCGCCGGCCAGCGCGGGGCGCCCCGCCGGCTCCGGCGTCTCCTGGAGATCCTCCTCGAGCGCCAGGCCGATGGACTCCAGAGCGGCGAGGGCGTCGGGGTCGTCGAAGTAGTCCGGCTTCATGTCGGCCAGGGCTTCCTCGATGGCCCGTCCCTCGGCCAGCTTCCGGGTCCGGAAGTCCAGGATCTTCTTGAACTGCGGGTGCCCCGGCCCCGACTGCAGGGCCATCTTGATCGTCTTCTCGCCCATGCCGGGGATGTCGGCGAAGTGGAACTTCCAGCGGATCTTGACCTTCTTCGCCCGGTCCCACGCCTTCGTCACCACGTTGTAGGCGAGCACGTCCTCCAGCTCGCCGCGCTCAGCCATGCCGGCGAACTTCTCGGCGTCCCGCTCGATCTCGCCCAGGACCACGTCCTCAGGGACCGTGATTTCTGTGCGGTTCTGCTCGACTGCCGCTTCGAGCTCTGCCGGGTCGATGTCCAGGTGATCCACCGCGGAGTCGATCGTGCGCTGGGTGATCGGCAGGAACTTCCCGTCAGCCTTCACCCGGCTCTTGGGGACGACGACCCTCTCCTTGGCGATGCGCTTGATGAGCCGGATGATCTTCTCCCGCGCTCCGGCATTGGGCAGCACCATGCCCAGGTAGTTCTCGAACCCGCCGGAGATCCCCTCCAGCTCCAGCTTCTTCTCCTCGTACTCGCGCTTGGCCTTCCGGCCCTTCTGCGTCTTCAGGTCCTCCCGGCGGCGCCGGACCTCGGCGGTCAGGCGGATGAGCTCGCGGGCCTTGTCCCCGGTCTGCATTCGCCGGACGTCCTCGACGTGCTTGCCGATGAGGGCGTAGAGTTGGTCCTCGAGCGTCTTCGGCTTCGGCTCCTTCTTCGGCTTCGGCTTCTTCTTGCGCGGGGGCTTCTTCTTCCCCGTCTCCTCGCGCGCCTTCTCCCGCTCGATGGCTTCCTTCACCCGCTCCTGGACGACAGCCTCGTCCACCGCGGGCGGGTTGGAGACGATCTCGGAGACGATCTCGGCTGGGACGAAGGCCTGTGCGTACCCCTCGCCGTCTGCCGTCAGGGTGCGCTCGACCGCCTTGGCGGCGACCGCGTCCTGGATCGCGTCGTACTGGAAGTCCTTTCGGAACCACTCCGGGTCCGTCTCGTAGCCCATCATGCGGCCGTAGCGGCTGAAGCGTTCGAAACCGCCGAGCTGCTGGAGGATCTCGTAGAGGGCTTCGGTGTCTTCGATGAGCCCTTCTGCTTCCGCCTGGGCGTGGATCCTGGCCCAGCCGAGCTCCAGCTCGCGGTGCTTCATCCGTTCGACGTCGACGCCCAGGTCCTCGAAGGCGTCCTCTGCCCTGAAGAAGACCGCGGGATCCGTTGTCCACTGGCCGTCCACGACGTGGGCGTCTCGCTGGCGAGAGAGCTCATCCCAGGCCGCCACGATGCTGTCAGGAACGCTGGTGGCGTAGGCGTGGTGGCGCTTCGTGTTGCCGTTCCGCTCCATCTCGAGGGCCAGCTCCCCGACCTCCGGGTTGTTGGTGATGATGGCGTAGAAGCGGACGTTGTGGTCCAGCTCTGCCCTGATGGCGTCGAGGTAGGCAGTCTCGTCGGGGTAGTTGGCTTCGGCTGCCCGCAGGATCTTGAGGTACTTCCTGACGGGATCGTAGCCGTTCATCGGCTTGTAGGTGTTCTGCTTGTACAGCTCCGTGTCGCCGCCCTGCTGCTCGATGTAGGCGTCGCGGTCCTTGGGGTTGACCTTCTTGACCTTGGTTCCACGGGGAACGTTGATCGCTGGCGGGGCAACCTGTGGCGGCGGTGGCGGCTCCGGTTCCTCCTCGTACTCCTCCTCGGGTTCCGCCTCCTCGGGCGGCTTCTCGGCGAACCGCTCCAGGTGCCACTGGGCCTCGTCCGCCGGCATCTCGACGATGAGCTGCTCCTCGGCCCACGCCATGAGCTTCTCCGGCGTGTCCTGGCCCTGGTTGATTCCGGCCTCGACCAGGGCGACGTACTCGAGGCGCTGGACCGGGTCCATCTTCTGCAGGGACTCGGGCAGTCCGCGGACGCCCGGCTGTTCGAGCGGCGGGGCGCCGCCCTCCAGAGTCCCCGGCGGGGCGCCGAGCGCACCCTCCTGGGCGTCCACCCGGGCGACCCCGGGGGTCATCATGGAGCGGACGAGGTTCGCGTCGGCGGTGACCGGGATGGTCCGGTTCGGGTCCATCGGCCCCGCGTCCCGCACCGCGTCGACCAGCTCCTCCAGCCGGGCCCCGGGCCCGACGCCGAGGAAGTGGATCTGCGGCGGGAGTGTGCCGGCCTCCTTGGCCTGGCGGACGAACTCGCCGACCTCCTCGGGAGTGACGGCGGCGGCGTTGCCGGGGATCCCCACCGTGAAGTCCTGGGTCCCAGCGTGCTGGGCGACCGCCTGCCACATCTCGAACAGCGACAGGTCGCCCTTCTGGAGCGGGAAGATCGGGTTGACGTGGGCCTGGCCGAGGAACCGCTGGACCTCGGGCGCGAAGGCCGCCAGGGCCTCCAGGGTCGCGGCCTGGTCGCCCACCACGTCAGGCATCACGAGGTTGAACGTTCCCCAGGTGCGTTCCTCGGGGTCCGCGAGCGTGGCGGTGCGGTCCAGGAGCTCGTCGTACTTCTGGAGGATCTTCCCGAAGTCCAGGGGCTCGACCTCGACGCCCTCGGGGGCCCGCAGGCCCTTCTTGAACAGCGAGTAGGCCCCGGAGTCCACGAAGACGTTGGCCCCCATCCGGCCCACCGCGGCGGCGATCTCGTCCACGCCGCGCTTCGAGAGCTCGCCCACGTCCACGCCGAACGGCCGCTCCATCTGCGCCGCCGCGGCGATGTCCCGGGGCCGGCTCTGTCCGGAGACGAAGAACAGGTCCGCGGCCTCGGCCCCCTCGATCCGCTCCCCGGACACGAACTCGGCCCGGTCCTCGGGGCTCATCTGGGGGTCCAGCTCGCCCTTCCGGATCGGGGTCCGCTTCCCGGTTGTCTCGATCTCAGACAGGAGGGGGAAGACCTCCAGCCAGGACGGGTGGATCTCGGCGCCAAGCTGCTTCGCGGAACGGAGCGACTTCAGGATGTGAGAGGAGCCAGGTCGGCCCGCTGCGTAGGCCTCGAGAGCCAGTTGAAACGAGTCCTCATCCCGTAGGGTGACGGGATCGGTCGCCACAACGCGGCCTTCCTCGGGGGACAGGGTCACCTTCCGCTCCTCGCGGCGATTCCGCTGGAGCGTGGTCTTGGCCCCCTTCAGGATCTCCTTGGCCTTGGCCTTCGTGGGCGCGCTGAGGGGGGGCATGGCCTCGCGCCCCTCGCGGTCGTAGAACCGGACGACCCAGCCTTCGCCGCCGGGGCCCCGGCCGATGTCGCCGCGCACCGCCGGCCCGGCCTCCTCCATGTCGGGGGCGCCAGGTGTGGGCGGGACCCGGGGCCCAGCCGGTGGAGCCTCCCCCGGGGGAAGCTGGGGGGCTGTCGGCGGGACCCCGGGTCGTTCTGTCGGCGGGGCTGGACGGGCGGGCGGCGCCTTCCCGGGCGCGGGGGCCGGCACAGCGGCTCCCTCGACCACGGGGGGCACCTCGGTCGGTGGCGGGCTCGGCGGCGGCTTCGGAGCGGGGCCCTCGACCGGCTCGGGGAGGACTCCCTCTGCCGGCGGGGCCGGGGGCCCGTGGAGGCGCCCGGGCTGTCGGAGCTGCGCGTCGATGCTGTCGATGACCAGCTCGACCCTCGTCCGCTGGGTCGGATCGGTGATGGCTTGGACTTCCTGCGTGAGGCGGCCCCGGAGGTTCACGAGCTCCGCGTCGCTCGCGGCCTGGCCGATGGGGTCGTCGGCGCCGGGCGGCTCCACCCGGCCCTTGTTGACTTCCCTCTGGGCCTCGGCCAGGGCCTCTCGCATCTTCGTGAGCGACGTGATCTCCGCGGGGTCCTTGGCCCCGGCGATCTCGCCGTCCAGGCGCCGGAGGATCTCGGCGACCGCGTCCTGGGCCGTCTCGCCCACCGCGCCCTGCTTCGGCTGCTGCGGCCGCCCGATGCGGTCCACCAGCTCGAGGAGGTTCCGCTCGGCCGAGGCGGCATCCCCGAGGTCTATCATCCGCTCGCTCGGGGGCTGGCCGGGCGGGGTCGGTTCCTTGACCCGCACGCGCAGGGGCGGGTCCGCGCCGGGCTCCCACCCCCCGCGGTACTCGCGCAGAGTCGCGGCGTCGGCCTCGGCCAGGGCCCGCGCTCGGTCCGAGAGCTTGCTCAGGTCCAGGTTCTCGAGTTCCGCCAGCGGATCCCGGATCGCTCCGGAGCGGCGCATATTCTGGAGCCCGAGGAGGAGGTCGTCGGCTTGGTTGTTGAGATCCATCCGGGCGGCTTCCGCCTCGGGGGTGCCGGACCGCCCGAGTTCCTCGACGCGGAACCGGATGCGCCGGAGCTGCTCCAGGGCCTCGAGCTCCGACATGGCCCTCGCCGCCGGGGGCTCGTAGGCCAGCTTCGGCTTGCGGAACGGGGCGACCGGGCTCGGCGTTGGCGGGGCCTCTGGAGGCGCTCCCGGGCGGGGCTCGAACGGCAGCGTCCCGGGCGGGGCGCCCTCGGGCGGGGGCGGACCCTCCGGGGGCGGGCCTTCCGGTGGCGTCTCTGGGGGCTCCTCGGGGAGGTCCTTCTTCGGCTCCTGGCCCCGCATCTGGTCGCGCAGCTTCCGGAGCTCGGCGGTCGTCAGGCCGCGGGTCGTCTCGGGGGGCACTCCCAGGCCGTCCAGCTCCCGGACGATCCGGCCCCGGCTCCGGATGGCCAGGCCGCGCTCGGCCAGGGGGGCGAACACCAGGCCCGCCTCGACGGCCGACTCCGCGGCCGCCTGCGAGACGGCGGGACTCCAGCCCTCCTCGCGGTACGTCTGGTAGGCGTGGTCGGCAGAGTCGTAGGCCCCCTTCAGCATCATGGCCCCGAACCCGACGTTGGCGACCTTCCCGACGACGGGGAAGACCTGCGAGGCCCCGTGGGTCGCGGCGATCAGGGCGAGGTTCGTGGGGTCTGAGGCGATGTCCACCGTCTTGCCGACGACGCCCCGCGCCGCGGCCTTGGCGTGCTGCATGGCCGGCGCGTCGGTGGCCTCGACCCGGCCGACGTAGGTGTCCTGGGCCAGCTCCGGCGTGGAGACGGGCGGCGGCACCGAGGGGTCCTCGGGGACACCCGGAATCGGTGCAATCTTCCGCATCCAGGACTGCGGGCTCCGGTGCATCCAGTTGGCGGCCTTCTGGCCGACCGGGCCCCCGACTGCCAGGGCGACCGGGAGGTCACGGATGTTGGTCGAGATGTTCTGCTGGAGGGCGCCGAGGCCGGCGAGGATCCGCTCCATGCGGCCCTGCTCGTCCTCCTCCTGGGGGGCGCCGGGTCGGGGCGCGACGTGCTTGGAGACAACGGGCCGTTCCAGCCCCTCGTACTGCTTCCGGAGCTTGGCCAGGTGGCGCTGTAGACGCGGCGAGTAGGTGGGTGGCCTGAAGTTGGTCCCCATGTCTCCTCTTTACACGCTCGCGTTGAGCGTGTTAGTGTCCTCCTTGCGGGAGAAAAGCACGATGTCTGAGTACCAAATCGACCCTTGGCACCCGACGAGCCCGCTGGTTCCTGGGGGGTGGGCTGAAAGCCATGCAGACGCGAATTCCACGTCCAGTCTCAGCCTGACCCAGGACTTTCGGTTTGAGGTTCCGGCGCCCCCGGTGCCTCCAAGTCCCCGGGGGGATGTCCAACCCATCGTTCAGGGAATCCAGGCCCACTACGCCAGCCTGCCGTCCCTCGTCGTCGCGTCGTCCCCACCCTCTCATGGCGTCCAGGAGGACGGGCTGAGCGAGGTGGGCCTGCTGCTGCTCATCTCGGTCGCCGTCGCTGGCTTGCTCGTGGGGGTCATGGGGGCGGGGCTCCTACTTCTCCTGCGGCGTCGACGGCGCGAGCATCCCCGCCGCTAGCATCGAGAGCGGATCCGCCTTCGGGTCGCGGAGCTGGTGGCCCATGATGATGTTCGCGTAGTCCCGGCGCTCCCGCTCGAGGCGCTCCATGTACTGCGTCTTCTCCGGGCCGTCCGGCATCTCGGCCATGGCCTGGTTCATCTGCTCCGTGACCTTCGCGTAGGCCTGCAGCGCGGCTTGGACCCGGGCCCCCTGCGACTCCTGCTCGATGATCTCGCCCCCGTACCGCCCCTCGGCCTCGATGCGGGCCTCCTCCATGGGGTCGATCTCGGCTTCGGCGACGGCCCGCTTCGCCTGGGCCTCGGTCATCTCCTGCTCGATGTCCTGGGCCCTGGCCCCGCGCTCCCACCGCTGGCGGTCCGAGACGTCGCGGGCATCCATCGAGAGCTCACCCGCGGCGTAGAGCTGGTTGAGGGCCGCGCTCGGGGCCCAGCCGGGCGAGCGGTCCGCCGGCAGACCGGACGGGGGCCCGGCCGATGGCTCCGCACCGGGCGGGGTGTAGATGGTGGCCTCCGGCCCCGCCGCCACGCCACCCTGGGGCATCTCCTCGGGGTCCCGCATGGGGACCGGCGGCTTCCCGCCCAGCGGGTCCGTGATGTCGATGGGGGCGTTGGTCGCCACGATGCGCCCGTCCGGCATCTTGATCGCCCGGTGTCGCCCGCCGCCCTCGTTCTCGCCCTTCCCGAACTTCGGGAGCGGGGCGTCGGGGGAGCCCGCGTCCTGCTTCTGGGAGGCTCCCTGGCCCCGCGGGTCCACCTCGGCCCGGTCGGCCTCGATCTCCTCCTGGGCCTTCGCCTGGGGAGGGGGCGGCGCCGGGGTCGCCCCGGCCAGGCCGAGAGTCGCATCGCGGGAGGGGAGTTGCGGCACGCCTCCGGGTCCGGGTGCCGATCCGGCCACGCCCAAGGCTCGCTGGAAGCGAGGATGCCGCCAGATGCCTCGCAGCACTCCACCGACCGCCCTGGGGACGGCTCCTGGGTCTGGTCTGAGGACGTCAGCCATCTCTCACCTCGCTCCCATGCGGGCCCGGAGGGCGCGTGCGCCCGCCTTGGCGTCCCGCTTCCGCCGGGGCTTCTTCGTGCCGCCGACGTAGGTGTCCTTGAGCCACTCGTTGTGCGGCTCCGACCGGGTGAAGTTTCTGAGCGGCTCACCCGGCGTGTGGAACTTCGTCCAGTTCTTCAGGCTCATCCGAGGGTGCCGGTGGCCTGCGCCAGGAGCATCTGACGCTGGACGGGGTCCATGCTCATCAGCTTCGACGGGCCGCGCCGCCGGGTGCCGCCGTAGTCGAACGGCTCACCGGGCGCCTGGGCGAGGTTGAGGCGCATCCGGTCCCGCTGCTTCTCGGCCGCGGCCTCGCCTTCCTTGCGGCGCGCCTCCTCCCGGGAACGTCTCTCGTCCCACTCGGCCTGCTTCGCCTGCTTCCGCCGCATCTTCGCGTCCTTGAGCTCGGACTCCCTCGTGCGGCTGTAGAGGTTGAAGGCCTCGGCCTGGCGTGGCATCTCCTCCTCTGCCTGCCGGAGCCCGAGGTCCATGTACTGGCCGTAGCGTTGCATCATCGCGTTGAGCATCGGCGTGATGCCGCTCATGTCGAAAGTGAAGCCTCCGTCGCCCATCTCTCCCTCCTACCCGTAGCGGTACGAGCCGCCGCCCGCGCTCAGGTTCATGTTCGGCATCATGTTCCCCATCGTCCCCATGAGGCTCGACAGGAATCCCAGCAGGGCGTTGTTGCTTCCGATGGCCGCCTGGACGTCGGTCCCGTACTTCGACACGTCGGTCTTGTAGCGGTCGAGGATGTTGCCGGCCTCGCCCATGTCCCGCCGGAGGTCCAGGTCGAGCCGCGCGAAGCGTTCGTCAGACGGCCGCGAGACGATCGGGAGTCCGCCCTGGTAGGCCTGGGTGAGCTGCGCTTCCCGGCCGACCTTCTCCTGAGCCATGGCCGAGTTGATGCCCCGGTCGTACTCTGCCTCCCATGTGCTGGCGTTGAACGGGATCCCGGCCTGGACCGCCGAGGCCTCGGCGCTCTCGCGGGCCGCAGCTCGGCGGTTCTCCATCTGCTCGCGCATGGCGTCCATGGCGAACCCGGTGCCCTCCTTCAGGTCCTCCAGGTGCCCCCCGTACTTCTGGGCGTAGGCCTGGAGCTCCGGATCGAACGCCGCCTGCGGGTCGATGGGAGGCAGACCAGGCCGCTCCGGGCCCTTGACGTTGACCGCCGACGCCTTCGGCAGCGTCATCTTGTCGGTCATCGGCCCCTCTCTCGCCGCCCTGGCCGTCGCCGCCGGCCGCTTTGTGGGCGCCGTGATCCCGGCCCGGTGGCTCAAGGACCCCGGCACCCGTCCAGCGCGGGACGACGTGCCGAGTCGGCCGCCCATGATCTTCCCGAGGTCCTTGACCCCGGCGCTGCCTGGCCCGCCCAAGCCTGCCATTTAACCGCCCTCCCCAGCTAGATAATACGGCATCAGGCAAATCCTCATGGCACCGCCGTCTCGGAGTACGGGGGCCGGAACGCCGCGCCGCCGGTTGCCCACAGCCCACCGACGCCGCGGTACTTGAAGTTGATGACGTCCTTGGCTCTCACCTCGAAGGTGAAGCCCCGCCCGGACACCTTCTCCGGGATGAAGAAGTGGACGCTCTTGGCGCAGGCCTCGTAGACGTACTCGGGGCCGGTGTTCGTCTCGGCGCTGGCCGCCACGTCGTACTTCCAGAACCGGCGAACGTTGGTCGGCCGCACCGAACGCCAGGCGTCCTCGTCGCCGCCCATGGCGTAGATCGTCCAGGGCACCGATTCGCTCTCGACGTGGAACCAGACCTGTTGCAGCTTCTTCCCGCTCTGGACGTCGTCTCCGGGCTGGAACATCAGCATGTGGCCGTGCCGGACGATCACTTCCTTCTCGAGGGTGTCGCCGTCGTCGTCGCTGCCGAAGTCTGTCAGGGCGTCCGTGTCGGGATCGTAGGCCGCGAGCTCGCACGGCTTGATCTGCCGGCGGATCTCTCCGTCGCACGAGGCGACGTACATCTCGTTGCCCTTGCCGTAGAGCGTCGAGGAGTCCTGGCGACCCTTGAAGTCGAGCGTCCAGTCAGGCTGAGATTCCACGCCTCCCATCGAGGGTTCGAAGTTGGCGATGTAGCCGACGTAGATCACGGTCTGGGGGCTGAGGCCGCTTTTGTCCTCCCACTCCGGAGGCGAGGCCGCGGGCCTCTGGGTGTAGAACATATAGACCTTGTTCAGCTTGTCCCAGGTGGCGAAGCCCCCCTCGAAGGCCGCCTGGTTCAGGCAGTACTCCTTCTCCCACAGGAGCCGGAGGTCCTCCATGACGTACCGGAAGGACCCGTCGTAGATCCAGACTCCATCCCGGGACGGGAACCACAGCCGGTTGTGGATCTCGCGGATGCCGTGGTGCGTGAGACAGCCGACGTTCGAGTCGAGGCGCTCCAGGACGAAGTCGTCAACGCCGGAGCCGAACTGGCGGATCAGGTAGCTGTTGTCCTCGCAGAAGACGACCAGCTCGTTCCGGCCCCGCCAGAGCCCGGTGATCGGCTCGCGCTCCATCGTGTCTCGGAAGTTGGCGGGGCCGACGTACTCGGGATGGCCTGGCTGGGAGTACCAGACGCGGTAGGGGAACTCCGCGTTCCGGGCGTACCACATCCTGGCGGCCCACGGGTGGATGTAGTGGATGCCCAGCGGAGGGATCGCGTTGCGGAAGTCCCCGGAGCCGCCGCCAGGGCCCAGGATCGAGAGCCTCGCCGAGAGGACGTTCTCCGTGACCGTCGACACCCCGTAGGGAGACTCCCACGCCATCCGGTAGGGCCCGCCGACCATGGAGACGTAGCCGCGGACGTGGGTGACCCGCAGCTCGGCGCCGCTGTTCTGGATGTTTGACCAGACGCGCCCCTCTCCGGTAAGCTCGCCGACGTTGACGATGTTCGACGGGTCGGATTCCGCCAGGACTCGCAGACCGTTCTTGTGGAGGAACGTGATGTAGGCGAGGCATCCGCCGCTCGACCCACCGCTCCCGCTCCCCGGGACCACCGACAGCTTCTCGCTCGGCGGAACGATCCCCGCCTTGAGCCAGCGTCGGTCGGCGGCGTGCCGGACCAAGACCCGCGAGTATACCCCTCCGAGGTAGGCGTCTCCACGGAATTTCTCGAAGACGGGCCGGCGGTCTGTCCTGTACACCCCCTGGCTCGAGAGGTCGCCGTAGTCTATCCCACCCGACGCCCCATCCGTTCCGATGTTCGTCGCTGTGTTAATCGAGGACGGATCGTCCTGGGTGTAGAAGATAGCCACCCTAGAGTTCCTCGTCGTTCAGCACCGTGTCCTCCGGCGCGTGGGTGATGACGTGCTTCCCAACCTGTTCGATCTCGTAGTCCGGGGGACTCAACTGGCTGGGGTCCGGGTACAGCGCGGTCACTGTCGGTCCGTTCGTGGTGTTGAAGTTGGAAATCTCGGTGAAGTACTCCTTGACGATTCCGTTGCCCGCCTGGTTTGCCCAGTAGGCTTCGACGGCTACGGCGCCCATGAAGACTCGCCCGCCCGCGACGTGCATCCAGTAGCAGTCGCCTGGCCAGTCCTGGGCCCAGTTGATCTCCTTCGGGAGTTGCGTCCAAGTGCTGTCGTTCACCCACTTCCGCAGGTAGAAGCCAGAGGCAGCGAAGCCCTCCCAGGTGTACTCCGTGACGTAGAGGGTGTTCCGGTACTGGAGGAACATCCCGGCCGCCAGGACGTCTCCGCTGGTCGATCCGTCCACCCACGGGAACTGGTAGATGTAGGCGGGCAGGGTCGAGCCACCCTGGTAGCGGTAGATCCGAGGCGAGTTGTTTCCTGTGGTCGAGTTCTCGTTGGCGACGATGTAGAGGGATCCGTTCCACGGTGCGATGTCGGTGACGATGATGTTCGTCTCCGGCAGGGTGACGGTGGACCAGGTCGCGCCCGGCGCCGGCAGGAAGGCGGCCACCGCCGTTCCCGTGCCACCGTCGACCGACGTGGTCGATCCGATGGCGAAAACGCCCAGCCCGTTGTAGACCCCGAGGCGCACGTAGTAGGTCCCGCTGAAGTCGTGCTCCTCCTGGAGGGTGGTCCCGTCGAAGCTCCAGACGGTGCCGTCCGTCCGGGCGATGTACATGACCTCACGGATCTGGTCCGCGCCCTCCAGCTCCTCCTGGGTCCGCTCGAACACGGAGACGGCGTCGGAGATGAGAGCCTTGGCCGCGCCCTCGTCCGCCACCACCCACAGATCGCGGTAGACCTCGTAGGCGGCCGCCTCCTCTCCCTCCGTGGGGAGCTTCACCTCGTAGAGGCAGACGACGTACTCCTCCTCGTCCTCCTCATTCTCCTTTGGCCGGGGCCTCCAGCCGAACTGCAGAAGCCGCTTGCGGTACTTGATGAACGACACCCACGACCCGCCGTCGCCCACCTTGTAGTCGACCGTCTTCTGGCCGGTGATGATGCCGGCCTGTTTGGCCCCGGTGGGCTCGATGTACGGAGGGTCAAATGGCTTCTTGCCGGAGACGTCGGTTTCCCCGCGGTTGTACCGTTGGTACTCCTCTCCGGTCGGCCGGGTTTCGTTGAAGTTGCCGAGGTTGGTGTCGTCGTCGTCGCCTGTGTTGGTGTTGTCCCAGAAGGCCGGCGTCACCCACAGCCCGATCCCGTCCTCGTCTATCTCGATCATCCCGGTGATGCAGCCGGCCACTCCGGTGTCGTGGTGTGGCACCAGGCCGGGGCGATCCGTCATCCCGGCCGGCGTCAGCCGCACATTCGAGAGAAAGTGGAACTGGTTGCCGGGGATGGCTCCCGGGTCCGCGGAGCGGTTCATCCCGCGGAAGTACTGGAACCCGAGGCCAGGCCTGACCTCGAACGGCTGCGACTCGGAGTCTGCGGTGGTCCTCGGCATCTAGGTCCGCCCGAAGAAGGAGGGGAGCTGGCGCCACTCGCCTTGGAACCGCTGCTCCTCCATCTTCATCATCTTCCGGCCCCGCGCGTACTCGTTGACCGACGTCTGCCACCTGGCGTCGCCCTTGGACTCCCGGGCCTTCGCGCGGAGGCCCGGCATGATGACGCTCTGGTGGTACTTCTCGGGGATCTTCTTGATGTCGTTGACGTGTCCCTCCAGGACGACCGAGGGCCCCAGCGCCTCGGCGACGAGCGTGTCCCCGGCCGGCTTCATGAGGGGCATGGAGTTGGCCGCGACCGTGCCGACGATCTCGAACTCGCCGTTGTTCTCCTCGTTGGCGAAGCCCGAGATGCGGACGTACTTCTGGTTGAGGAACTGCGTGGTGAAGTCCGTCGTGCTGGCAGTCAGGGTGCCCTGGTTGCCGTCCACGGCGGTCATGGCGATGTCGGTCTTCGCGGTGAACCCGACGACCTCATCGAGGCGCGGCGGGTTGGACTGATACCAGACGGCCAGCGTGATGTCCTGGCCCGGAATCGGGATCTGGACGTACTGCCGGTAGAACGGACCCTGGCCGAAGATGGAGCAGATCCACGGGTTCGAGGTTTGGTAGTCCGCCTCCCTCAGGTCGGTGATGACTCCTTCGTGGCTGACTTTGAGGCGGCGCCCGTCGCCCTGGACTCCTGGGATCGGGTAGTAGATGCCTCCGTAGTGGCCGAGGCTCTGGAAGTCGGGAGGGAGCTCGACGTAGCCGGTGGCGGCCGGGATCGTGATGGTGTCGCGCTTCTTCTTCCAGCTCCAGTCGCTCTCCCACCAGACCTCGGCCGCTACCTCGCGGAGATACTCCAGGTGGCGGATCCGTCGCTCTGTGTTGTCTGCCCCGGTGTCGTCTACGTTGTCGTCCCGCCCGAGGACCTGGTCGATCATCTCGGTGACGTTCACGGACCCCCCTCCCGGGGGCAAGCTCAGGCCGTCGCTTCCGACGCCTCCTTGCGCCCCTTGATCTTCTCCTTCACGAATTCGATCTGCTCGTCGTCGCCCTCGATCAGGCCCTCGAGCTCGGTCTTCGTGAGCTTCAGGCCAACCTCATGGGCCTGGGCCATGATCTGCTTCGCGGTGAGCTGCTCGACTTCCGCGACCTCCTGCGGCTTCGGCTTGACGAACTGACCCGAGAGCACCGCGGCCAGGTCGTCCTTTCCGAATCGCGCCACGTCGGCGGTCCGGCGCTGCTGGAGATGGGAGATGGCCCAGGCGACTCGCTCCGCGTTGGAGCCCTCCGGTGCCGGCTGTCCCTTCTCCTCGTACTTGCTGATCCGCTCCATCTCGGTCGAGAGGATCTGCTGGGCGCGGGCGTCCTGCGACCGCTCCCACATGGGCCGTGCCGCTTCCATGGCGGCCTGGACCTGGTCGGGCTTGCCGACGATCTCGAGGCCCCGCTCGAACAGGTGGGTCTTGTCCCGCTCGAGGAACTCGCAGAACTCGCCCACGTCAAAGACCTTCTTGACCCCACCTGACGGGGTATCCACGACGACGTCGGTCACGAGGAGCGTCCCCGGGATGAGCCGGTCCTTGCCGTCTCTGGCCGACTCGAATCGGAACGGGTGTCCCTTGCCGATCTGTGCCGTCTCGTTGTGTGCCGGCAGCAAGATCGGCTTGCCGTCGTACCGAAGCTGCTCTCTCTCGTCTCCACTCCACACGAGGATCTGCGCGTTGATCCTGTTCCACAGCCGCTTGGCTCTCATGCGTCACTCCTGGAGGGGGCGACCCTCCCGTATGTCTCAAACGGGGACCGGGGCGACCGGCCCGCCGCCTTGCCTACCGTCACCATCGGATTCGCCTCTCGATGGCGGGGCGGGGTTCGTCCTTCACGAATGGCCCGTTCACGCTCGGCCATGAATCGGGAGTACTTCTGCCAGTCTGCTGCCGAGAGCTTCTCCAGTTGCCTCAGGATGTACGGCTCGACGTGCTTCTTCGTGTACTCGAGCTTCTCCTCCCAGTCGGCGTGCGCCTTTGCCTCGCGCTCGCGCCGCTTCTCGATGCGCTTCCAGTAGGCCGCGATGGTGATGCGCTCGTACTTCGTCCGGCACCAGCGGTAGGTGTCCCAGCTCCAGGGCATGAAGTCCCCGGGCCCACTCAGCATGTACCGGGCCGAGTAGACGTCCTCGAAGATGGCGTCGAGGAAGTTGGGTTCGGGGAAGTCGGCCCCGGCCGGCATCTCGACCTGGAACGGCTTTCGAAGGTGCTTGAAGAACGGGTAGTGCCGTCCGATCCCGTGGTGTACGAACTGGCGCGGCTGCTTCTCCCCCGGTGGGATGTAGACGGCGATGCGCCAGATCGGGATGACGCCCGGATCGAAAGAGCGAATGGCAGCCGTGACAGCAGGGTCGGCGTCGTACCCCGGTGGGGCCAATGCCGAAATGCGTTCCGACCTCCAGATCCAACCCTTGTCTGTCACGACTGCCACCCCCCTTTCTACGGCAACGACTGGAGCTTCGGATCCTTCCGGACGGCCGCGAGAGCTCCGCCCTCGATCTCCTTGATGCCGAAGTCGCTTCCACCCGTGACCTGGAGCCAGTGGATGAAAGGCAGGACGATCTCGGCGGCATCGAAAGCGAATGCACCGCCGTACTTCGTGCCGTTCACGTAGAACGTCACGTTGCCGGCCTTGTCGACCCGCACCTCGAGCTCGACGTCCACGCCGTCCGCCACGTCCACTCCGGTGTCCGTGGTGGCGGTGGCCCCGCCGTTGAGGATCGTCTCGATGTTGACGTCGCCGCCCTGGAGGTTCAGGCAGGCCATCTCGTCGTAGTCGTCGAGAGCGGCCTGGAACGCCTCGGCCTTGCGGAATCCGATGGCGGCCTCGGCCACGTTGGCGACCGTCTCCGCGAAGAACTTGACCCGGAGGAACTTGGCGACGCCCTCGCCGACCGTGTGGGCCAGCGGGTTGCCGTCCGTCAGGCCGGCGCCCAGCAGGTACTCGACGCCGTCCGCGGCCGTCTTGTCGAGGCCGGCGAGGAGGCAGTCCTGCGCGAAGTCCATGGTCGGGGCCAGGAGCGTCTGGGTCCCGATCATGTGGTAGACCACGTCCAGGTTGGGGAAGGCCGCGACGTTCTCGTCACCCCCGGTCCCGGTCGGATCCGAGTATCCGTCTCCCGCATGGCAGCGCGGGGCCGCCGACGGGAAGATGAACTTGAAGTACTGGCCACGGTAGAACCCGTCGTGCAGCACGATGCCACCGACAGACCCGTTGCCCTGCGATACGAACGACACTCCACCTCTGCCCACTGTACGTCCTCCTCTCACCCCCTTCGTCTGGGGGAAATCCCGGGGGGCGTGAGCTGCCCCCCGGGGGCACTGACGTTAGACCTCTACGTGCCCAGGATCGGGTCCGTGAGGCCCTCGAGCCGCGAGCTCGACCGCGGCATGGTGTTGATCTGGTTCTCGACGCAGCCCACGTAGGCCAGGAACCCGGCCTTGTGACCCCCCGACGTCGGGATCATCTTCAGCAGGGCATCGTCGTCGATCCAGTCGACGTCCATCGCGGTGTACCGACCGAACACCTCCCAGCAGAGGAAGTAGATCCGACCGGGCTCGATGTCGAAGTCGACCTCGAGCTTCATGTTGACGCCGGGGTAGATGATCTGGAGCGAGTCCTCGTCGTACCCCACGGTGTACTTCGGCGCGGACCCGGTCGGACCGGGGTAGCGCCGCTCGGCCTGGATGAACTCGACGTACTTCCGGGCCTGACCGGTGTTGGTGAGCGCACGGGTGACCCGCTTGCCCGTCTCCCTGCGCGGCAGGTCGATGGTCTGCAGGATCATCTGCTCGGTCAGGTCGTTGTTGCCCGCGTCCTCGACGAACGAGTTGAGCTCCGGGTAGGTCGAACGGGACTGGCCGAAGATGGACGCGGCGTCCGAGGCGTCACCGATGATCTGCGGGAGGGTCCAGATGGACCGCCCGGAGGTGCCGGTGATGTAGACCTCGTCGCCGGCCGCGATGGCCGCGTCGTCCGCGCCGGAGTACGTGATGACGTTCGTGTCGCGGTTCAGGACGGTGATGGTCCGGTTGACGGCGGTGCGGAGGGCCCCGCCGGGGATCTTGAAGTCGATCCGCATGTTCTTGTTGAGAAGCAGGTTGCCCAGCGGCGTCGCCAGGGTCACGGTGCTCGACCCGTCGTTGGTCGAGACGTAGCCCAGGATGGCGCCGTAGGAGCCGGCGTAGACCTTGTTGATGTACTTGCCGAGTTCCGCGACGGTGTTCTCGACGCGGTCGGCCATGATGCCGCCCTGGTTGAAGGTGCCCACCTTGGACTTGGCGGCGACCTTGGTCTTGACACCGATCTGGAACGAGCCGGTGAACAGTTCCGGGGTCACTTCGCCCTGCACGCGGGTGGGGTCGATGGGCGACGGGAAGTCGCCCACGTCGGCGATGAGGCCGACGTTCCAGGCGGACGCGATCCCCAGCGGGAACTTGGCGATCCCGTCGTTCATGACGAGATCGACCCGCTGAAGGTCACGCCTGTACTTCGTCTCCTTGTTGACGGGCTCCTCGAACGTCCCCGGGGGGTATGCGTTCTTGAGCTCGGTGGTGATGTCTTCGAATGCTCCTGGGGTGGTGGCCATTGTCGTTCTCTAGGACTACAGACCTCTCTCGCGCAGGTACTTTCTGGCCCTGAGCATCTGAGGGGTCGTGTCGCCCGTGGACATGAGAGAAGGCGGAACCGGAGGCTTCTTCGCCACCGGCACCGGCTTGTTTGCGTTCTTGCCGGTCACCTTCCGCTTCTCAGCCGAACGCTTCTCGAAGCGGGTCCTCGACACCAGGTCGCGGTCGGTGAGGTACTCCTTGACGTAGGACTCCACCATCTGGGGGACGTCGAGGTCCTCCAGGTCGGTGTCGCCCTGATTCATCAAGTCGACCATCATCGCGCGGTTGACGTGGTTCCAGAGAGACTGTCGGAACCGCTCCTCGGGGGGAGCGTCCAGTCCGTCTGCCGTCTTGGTGATGAGGGTATCCACGTACTTCGGGAATTCGGCGTTGAAGCGGGCGGTCTTCGCCTGCTCGCTCTTTTCGGTTGACCTCTGCTGTTTCGCTGCCTTGATGAGCCAGTCCTTGTCGGTGAGGAGTCGCTCCATGTCGAAGGCGTAGCCCTCGCGCTTGTCGTTGAGGTTTCCGTACCGATCAATGACCGACTGTCGCTTGCCTTGCGCCGCCTCGAGCTGGGCCTTGAGACTCTCCTTCCGGTACTCGTCGTCCGAATCTTCGAGCCTGGCTTCGATCTTGGCGATGTTCTTGTCGGCGTCAGCGAGCTTGACCAGGACTTCCTGCTGCTGCTTCTCTGCTGTCTGGTCTTTCTGATAGAGGGTCTGGATGCGCTTGTCGAGGGCCTCGATCTGAGGAGTGGACGGGGGCTCGTCGGGTTCCTCGGGCTCCGGGGGCTCCTCCTTGGCGAGTTGCTCCCTGAGTTCCTCGTTCTCCCGAGCGACACGAGAGGCGTAGTTCTTCGCCTCCCAATACTGATCGCCAACCTGGGCCCGCAACTCCTTGTCGGAGAGGTTCGGGTACTTGGCCCGCAGGGCCTTCCAGGACTCGGCGTCTTCTTCCTCGGCTGCTCCTTCAGTCGTGGCGTCTTCCGGTTCGGCTTCGGCCTCACCTTCGGCGCCAGGGACCTCGATTTCGTCTCCGTCTTCGGTGGGGGGCGTCCCCGTCATGTCCTCGGGCGCACCATCAGAGGGCGTCTCGGTGGCTGCGTCGAGGTTTCCGTTTTCCTTCATCTCAACCTCCGCGGGGCGACCGCGTACTTGCTACGTCGTGGTACGATTCGTCTCGGGCAGGGTGTGGTATGGGAGCCGACACCCGGGACCCACCTGGGGATTGTCGGCCCCTGCCCCTTCCATCCTTCTCAGTCTCCTCCCGCCACATCCCGGAACGCGAGAATCTCGTCCTCACGGAGGATGATGATGCTGTCGTCGTCCGGCTCCAGGTTGATACCGGCGTGCTCGTGGAACAGGACCTCCTGGCCGACCTGAACGACCAGGGGGATGGGGTAGGACAGCCCCGGAACGAGTCGGCCCGTACCGACCTTCAGGATGATGCCCTTGTTCTTCAGAGTCTCGTGGGCGGGCGCAACGTCGATACCCGCGATGGCCTTGTCGGGCGCGTGCCGTTGCACCACGATCTTGTCGTACAGCGTGTTCCAGTCCGTCACGTAGCCTCCCTACTGGCTATCGTCGTCGCTCTCGCCCTTCTTCTTCTTCTTCTCTCGGGCCGCCACGTCTCCGATGCCACCGGTTGGCTTGGCGGCGGCGGTGCCCTGGAGCTTCTCTCTGGTGGCGGCGCGGGCCACGTCCTTCTCGACCTTCTCGAGTCGGCGCCGCTCGCCCCGCTCGTGGAGGCTGGTGCCGCGCCCGCCCTTGCTTGTCTTGGTCACGGTGCGCCCGCCGAGGGCCTTCGCCCCGGCCGACGCCGGCTGGCCCTCCGAGCTCCGCGGCGCCTTCGCCTTCGGCGTCTCCTTCGGGGCCTCGGTCTTCGCGGGGGCCTTCTGCTTGGAGGACTTCACGAACTCGCCCCACGCCTTCTTCCCGGCCGGCGAGGAGGCCCAGGCCTTGTACGCCTCGCGGGACTTCACCGCGTCGGCTGAGATCCCGGTCTTGTACTTCTTGCCGGTGGTCCGCTCGTAGACACCGATGGCGTCCTGGGCGGTGTGCTTCTTCTTCTCGGCCATCTCACTTCCTCCCGAAGCTGACTTCCCCCGACTCGACCTTCAGGTTCTTCTTCTTCCCCTTCACCGCAGGACGCTCGACCTCGTGGAGGGAACCCTTCCGGAGGGCCTGGTGCCCCCCATGGGTTCGCAGGCTGCCCTCGCTGTCGCCCATGTCGATGCTGTCGCCGCCGTAGACCTTCGTCCCGACCGGGGCCTTCTCCCACTTCCTCTGTCCCGCCCGCCTCACCCGTGGCGTCCCGCCCTTGAGGAGCGAGATCGTGCCGATGGCAGCAGCCGCATCCTTGGCGCTAGGCATGGATCTTCCTCTCCATCCGGCGCCCCTTCTTCGTCACCTTCGAGCCCTTCATGGCGCCCATTGAATTCATGATCGCGTAGGCCGACTCCTCTGCCGAACGCCCCTTGTAGGAGGGCTTGCCCCGAAGGCTGGCGACGATCTGTCGCTTCAGCTTCTCGGGCATCACCGTCTCTGGAGGCGCATCCTCATGGCCTCGCCGGCCTGCCCGGCGGTGGCCCGGCCCCGCCGGCCCTGGCGGGGCTTCGGTCGTCCCGCGCCCGGAGCTCGTGGCGCTCCGGAGGGCGGGGTGGTGCCGCCGGGCTGGTACGTGCCCTGCGGTCGGCCAGGTGGCATCCGGCGGTCGAGAGCTGGCTTCATCGCGTGTACTCCCTCAGTCCCTTCTCCATGCTCTTGGAGAGCGCCTGGGCCGCCTCGTTCGCCGACCGGCGCTTCGAGATCCGCTTGCCCCGCTTCCGGGGATGCGACACGACCGGCCCCGGACGGGTCTGCTCGTCGTAGTAGCTCGTCTCGTTGGCCTCGAGACGGTCGTAGTCCTTCCGGTTGTGAGCCGGGGGGACCCGGTGGTCATCCGAGGGCAGGGAGGTGTGCCCCTTGTCCCTCATGTTTCCGTGCATCTTTCCCTTCATCGCGTCCTCCTACGCGGCCGGCGGCGCGGGCTCTGGCGCGGGCTCTGCCCCCCCCGCGGCCGGTTCGCCCCCGGCGGGAGCCCCCATCGGCGCACCCTGCTCCATGACACTCAGCCTGTACGACTCGATCACGGCTCGCATCTCCATGAGCTTCTGGAGCTCGACGAGCCGCTTGGCCTCCACTCCGAGACGCTTCCCGGAGTCCTTCTCCCCGGTGACCGCCCGCATCGCCGGACGGAGGGTCGGGAGCATCCGCATCCAGACCTCCATGATGCGAAGGTGCATCGCCTCGGGGAGGAACCCGCCATCGGGCGGCGGCGGGAACTCCTCCATGATGGGCTTGTGCGGCGGCTCGGGCAGATCCATCGGCTCGGCACCAGGGGGCGCCGACTGCAACGCCTCGGAGTGGCTCTCGGCGGCCTTCTGGTAGTCCGCCGTGGCGGCCTCGACGAGCTCCTTGCCCTCCTCGTAGATCGTCCCCCACTCGCCGGGGTCCGCGGGTCCGTAGATCGGCTTCTGCGCGATCTCCTGGAGCTCGATCTGCCCCTTGAACTCCTCCCAGTTGGCGAGCTGCGGGATGACCTCGTCCCATTGGGCCTGGCGCTGCATGATGATGCACTCGTCCGAGAACCACCGCTTCGCCAGGACTGCGTACCAGATGACGGGATGCTCGATCGTCGGATCCGGAGTGTGGATGCTGTCCTCGTGGACGAAGTCGCTCCACGCCTCCTCGGCGCGGGTGACCTGGAGGTGGTCCCTCTCGTTCAGGTCCTTCGGGAGCCGCATCAGCTCGAGGATGCGGTCGACCTGGTCGGGCGAGGACGGCATGACGATCCCAAGCTGCATGGCCTCGGCGGTGGCCTCCTTGTTGTAGAGGGTCTGGTCGTAGCCTGCCCTGGCGGTGAGCTTCACGCGCATCGTCCCGAGAAGGTCGGTGCCGGTGTAGGACTTCTTCTCGTAGACCCCACCGTCCCGCTGGATCTCGTAGGTGGCGTCCTCCTTGCGGAAGCCCCACGCCATGCCCAGGACGTGCTCGAAGGCAGACTCGAACATCCTCGTCAGCGACCGTTCGCGGGGCCCGCGCTTCTGGCCCGCCTCCTCCGAGAGGAGCATCAGGCCGGAGGTGGTCTTCACGGATCCGGGAGACTGGCCGACCTCGATGTCCTGGGGGGCCCCCACCATCTGGGCGTCACGCAGCGTGTTGTCCCGCTCCGTCATGTACGGGCTGCCGGCGATGGCCTGGCCCGGGTAGAGGCCAGCCTGCGGGGTCCAGTTCGGGTCGACCGGGTCGTAGTAGATACAGGTGAACGACCCCTGCACGTCGTCTCGGGTGTAGAGCGTCGTCCCCTCGGGCAGCCACATATTCGGCTTGCCCCGCTCGCGGATGTCCACCATCTGCGCGTCCAGCTCGTTGAGGCGGCGCTGGATCGGCACCAGGTCGTCCACGACCGTGCGGGCCCAGAAGTTCTTGGGCCACCGCTTGAACCGGGCAAAGTGGTACTTCACCCGCGCGATCTTCTGGGGGCCGTCCTCGCCCTCGACCTCGACCATCAAGGGCTTCTTCGTGATCTGCTCGCCCACCGAGGCGAAGACCGCGCCCTGCTCTAGGCCGGGGATGTGCGGCTGGGGCTGGACGATGACCTCCCGCAGCTTCGCGTGGTTGTAGTAGGACTCGTACCCCGTCGAGAGGTTGTAGCCCATGTAGCCCGACAGGAGCGGCTCGGAGTAGATCGGGTTGTACCGGATCAGCTCTCGCGGCTCCTCGGGCCGGAGCTTGTCGGCGAACTCCGGGTAGCGGAGGGCGATGTACTCGAGGGACCGGATCGAAGTCTGCTGGTTGATGGTCTGCTCGTGGGGCTCGACGTTGATGCCACCGTTCTCGGGGAAGTACTCGTGGAGGGACACGACCTCGATGGCCGACTCCCCGGTGGGCACGAACATCCCGAGTTGCCGGCCGAAGGCGTCCTTCTCCGAGGCCTCGGACTCGTTGATCGGGTAGGACGAGAGCTCGTGGACCTCCTGGCAGAAGGGGCAGTTCCGCAACTCGACCATCTTGATCCCGCGCGGGTGGAGGGCCGAGGCCTCACCCGACTTGGGATCGACGTCCATGAGCGTCTCCTTGTGCATGAGATCCATGGGCCCGTTCGGTGTGGGCGCACCCACGGTGGCGAAGGCCCGGGGGACCTGGCGCGACGCGAACCGGGCGCCGCACCCGGGACAGGTGGCTGTCTCTCCGGAGGAGATGAGCGACACCTCCGTGTCGTTCTCGTCCCACCAGGTCCGCAGGATCGAGACGGCGTCGATCAGCAGATTGAAGCTCAGGTCCTCCCGCTTCTGCTCCCACAGCACCTTGCCCGTCTCCCACTTCAGGATGTCGGTGGCCAGGCGCGCCGCGGCCATCCACTCGGGCTGGTTCTTCCCGGGCTCGGCCTCGGGGACGAACTCCTTGCGGCCCAGGCGGGCGATCTCGTTGTCCACGGTGGGCGAGATGATGTTGGTGACCGGCCGGGGGAAGGCGGCGACGCTGTTCCGGTAGACCTCACGGAAGTGGTAGACCCCGTTCCCGGGGGCCAGCTCGGCCCTCGCCTCGATCCACTGCCGGCCGAGGTAGAACCAGAGATTCAGGGCGGCCCGCTGGGTGTGGTAGCGGCGGCGGTGCGACATGATGTTCATGTGCCGCTCCATCCATCCCCGCACGTCCTCGTCGCTGGAGTTCAGCGTCGGGAGGGCGAGCCAGGTGTCCTTCTGCTTCGCCGGCTGGATGGACGTCGCCGCTTGGGTCATCACTCAACCTCGATTGCGGGCTTTCCCGGCGGGCGCTCGTAGCCCGGGTACTGAGGCAGCGGAACGGAGGGAGGAACCACCTTCGCCGGGTCGATGGGCCGCGGCGGCCGGAGGCGGCGGTCGATTCCCGGGTCGGCGATCTCCGTGAGCCGCTTCGTCAGCGTCTCGTTCTGCCGGTGAACCTGCTCGAGCTCGGCCCGGAGGTGGGTGATCTCCTCCCGCCTGGCCTCGCATCCTTCGCACTTCTTGAACCAGCCCATCCCTTCCCCCCTACTGCAAGCCCGGAAACTGCATCTGCCGCGGGTCGTGCTTCTGCGCCGCGGCGATCTTGCCCTGGATCTTCTCGCGGAGCTCGTGGGCCAGGAGCTCCTTGTTGTTCGTCGGCAGGGCCTCGGCGGCGATCCGCTCCTGGGTGTTCTCCCAGCCCCAGGACCTCGGCATCAGGTGGGTGATCGCCTGGACCATGGCGTCCACCATGTCGTCGTGCGTCCCGTGCGGGAACTGCGCCGCCTCGTCCACCAGCGTGGCCGCCCAGGACACCCCGCGGGGCAGCCAGGCCTGGCCGCGCTCGATGACGGCGGCCACGGAGTTCACGCCCCAGTGGAGCCGCGTCTCCTTCGACTTGCCCTTGGTCCCGACCGGGGTGATTCCTCGCATCTCGCGCTGGAGGAGCTGGATGATGGCGAAGCCGGAGGCCGACCGCTCGATGAGCTTCGTCCTGGCCTGCGGGTACTGCTCGCAGATTTGCTTGATGGCGCGGATCGTCTCCGGCGTGTCGAGGCGCTGGCGCACACAGTCGAGGGCGTAGAAGTCCCGGCCCAGCCGGCCCCACACCTGGCCGACGACGTAGTCCGAGGAGTCGGCGTTGTCGAAGGTGGGGTCCCAGCTCTGGATGATCTGGTCGAACTCGTCCAGCTTCGGGGCGGTGTCGTACCACTTCCACCAGAGCCGCTTGATGCCGGCGCCCTCGGGCGGCGACGGGTTCTGCTGGTACAGGGACTCGAAGACGCGCGAGCCCATCTGCGCCCGCTTGTTCTCGAGTTCGACCTCATCGAAGCGATCCGGCCAGAGGGCCTCGCCCTCCTCCCGTCCCAGCGGGTCCTCGTGCCCGGCCAGGGCGGCGAGGTTGAGGATGCGCCAGTACTTCGCCTCGGGGCTGGCGAGGATGCGCCCGGCCAGGTCGTCCTCGTGCCACCGGGTCAGGATGAGGATGAGGACGGCTTGGGGCTCCTCGCGCGAGAGGAAGGTGCTCTGCCACCACTCCCAGAGGTTCTCGCGCATCCGTTCGGAGGCGGCCTCCTCGGCGTTCTTGATCGGGTCGTCGATGATGCCGAGCTTGAAGCCCTTACCGGTGATCGGCCCGCCGACGCCGGCCGTCGTCATCCCGCCCCGCTGCGGTGTCTCCCATCGGTGGGCGGCCCGGGAGTCCTCGACTATCTTCGTGCCGAGGATCGGGTAGAGCTCCTCGGTGGTCCGGCGGGCCAGGCGGCCCCACTTCGCGGCGAACTCTGCCTCGTAGCTGCAGAGGATGATCGGGGTGGACGGGTCCAGGGAGAGGGCCCAGACCGGAGTCCAATGGGAGCACAGCTCGCTCTTGCCGTGCCGCGGGGGCATGGTCACCATGAGCCGGCGGGGGTGGCCGGGGCGGCGGGCGACCAGGTCGACTATCTCCTGGGAGAGGAGCTCGAGGTGTGGCGCGTGAACGTAGGGCCGGGGCATGTTGCGCGTCGCCGTGGTGGCGAGCGCCAGGGGGCTCAGGAGGTGAGCGTAGTCAGTTTCGTGAATCATCGAGTCGTCCGGGTGCGGGCAGCTCCGTCAGGCGGCGGCTGGAGCGGCCCACGGCGATGTCCAGAACCTTCCCGTCCTTCTTCCCCTCTGCGATGATCTCCTTGACCTCCTTGCGGATGTCCTCGAACCTCTGGCGCTCCGCTTCCTCGTCGGCCCGGTCGGGCTTGGGGTCGCCGTAGCCGTAGCGGTAGAGCCAGGCCTCGATGGCGCCGGCCTCCCCGGCGATGAGCCGGTCGCGCAGGGCCTCGATGTAGCTGGCGTCCTCCAGGAGCTCGCGGGCCCGCGCCTTGATCGGGCGGTTGTACTCGCGGGTCTTCGTGACGATCTTCCCGTCTGGGTTGTCGTCGCCGCCGGGGCGGTTCTTCTTCAGGTTGCGCTCTCGCTTGCGCTGCCCCGGAGTCTTATGCAAAGCAGTGCCCCATCAGGAATCCGGAGATGAGAGCCAGCAGCAGCCACGGCCAGGGGAGCTGCTTCACGTACTTCTGGAGAACCGCGGTGATGTGGTTGTCCGGCGTCTCGTCGTTCAAGGTCTTGATCTCGATGCCCAGGAGGGCGGCGCCCCAGGCCACGGTGGCTCCGATGACCCAGAGCAAGGTCTTCTTCTGCGCGCTGCTCACTCCAGGCCTCCGTCGCTGTGGCACTCCTCGAGCACCTTCTCGAAGTCCTCGGGGTCCCGGTACATCTCCAGGGCGGTGTCGCACGCGGCCTCGCGGGCCACGTAGTCCTGTAGCGTCTCGTAGGTGGTGTCGAGGATGCGCTCGGCGCGAACGCCCTCGGTGGCCGCGCTCTCGGCGGCCCGGAGCTCACCGGTCACGGAGTCCTCGAGACTGCCGGCGCCGAAGGATCCGGCGATGGCGATGACCAGGACGACGAGCTTGCGGATGACCGGGAGCCACTCGGCGAGCTCGAACTTGGGTGCCGCTTCCACGTCAACGCACTCCCTCCGCTTCGGCCGTGGAGCCGAGAGCGGAGCACCAGGTCTTCCAATGCCCTCTGCAGTTGCTCTGTGCCGGGTTCCCTCGCCAGCCGGGGACCGGCTCTCCGTTGCACTCCCACTTCTGGTCGCAGAGCTCGGCCTCGCAGGGCTCTCGCTCCTCGTGGCCCTCGGGCCTGACCGGGCAGCCGCCCCTGGCGATGCACCCCGGCGCCCCGCACGGGCCCGTGCCCGGCATACAGCACATCCCGATCTCGGCGCAGTACTCGGGCTGGCCCACCGTGATCCAGGTGCAGTCGAGGATGCCGTTGTGCTCGCCGCAGTTGAACTTCATGCGGGTCAGGTCCGGGTGCGGCGCTCCGCACTGTCCAGGCGGGACCTCGCCGCAGTCCACGTACCAGCCGTCCTGGTTCGCGTGCGGCGCCCAGATGACCTTGCCGCCGCCGTAGTTGTAGACCTTGTAGTTCTCGTGCTTCCGGCCGTCGCAGAAGTCGGTGCCCTTCACGCTGATCTGGTCGCTGGCCCCAGGTGGGGTAGCCTTGTGGCGGCCAGCGCAGAGGCCCAGCTCGCGCAGCTTGTCCTCGACCATGCCCATCCAGATGTCAGGGTGGAACGTGACCGGGCAGTCACTCCCGACAGCGCAGCCGGTGAGCTCGGCCATGACCTTGTTGACCGCGGACCCGAAGGTGCCGGGGTTGCTCGTGCCGGTGAAGGCGTCCTCGGGGAGGCCCTGGGGGAAGGAGCATCCCTCCGGCGGTGGGTCGACCTCGCAGGGCTCCCAGACGTCGCCCACGTAGCAGTCGCAGTCCCTCACCCGCACCGTCCCGCCGCGATCCGTGAACGTCTCGCACTGGGGCTGCGGGAGCGGGTCCTGGCAGGGGATGGCCTCCTCGCAGTAGTAGGGGTCGTCCGAGGGGTTCGTCTTGCACGGCGACTCGGGGCTCGAGCACTTCTGCCCCACCTCGTTGCACCAGGGCCAGTCCGGGTAGGGGCAGTTGTCCTGGTGGCAGATCAGGTCGGGGCCGCACACCTGGCCCTCGGGGCACCCGACGTCGGCGCACGTCGCCGGCCGGCAGGACCCGTCGTCGCAGACCTCGCCCTCGGGACAACCAGTCTCCTCGCAGGGCGGGATCTCGACGCAGGCGTAGGTGCCGTCCTCCTGCTCCTCGCACTGGAAGCCCGCGCCGCAGCCGAACAGCCGGCAGTCCTGGGGGATGGGCGGCAGGTTGCCTCCGCAGGAGACAATGAGGGCAAGACCGAGGACGATAGACAGAGTTCTCATGCGGCGACCCCCTCCCCCGGCCGGCTACCCGTCCCAGAGTGTCGACCACAACATATTGTGGTGTCAAGGAAATGCTTGACATACGCTGGCGCCAGCGTATAGATTCCGAACCATGGCTGAGTACCCCGTTCACCCGAGGAAAACCGGTCGGCGATACGACCGACCCAAGAGCCGCAAGAAGGCAGAGAAGGCCGGATCCGTGCTTAGCCAGAGGCGAGCGAGCCGAGATGAGATGTCCGAGGCTGGCCGCACTCTGCACGAGCGGCGCTACTCTCTCATGACCAAGAAGCAGCGGACCGCGCAGGCCTCGAAGGCAGCGTCGGCCTATTGGGCCGGGATGTCCGAGGACGAGCGGAAGATCGAGATGCGTCGGCGGCACCGCGTCAAGCGCAAGCGGCGCATGGCCGCACGAATGGAGCGGATCAAGAATCCGCAGAGCTGAAGTGACCAAAGGGGGGAAGCGTGTCCAAACTCAAGCCCGGGGTGTATCACAACGTCGACTTCGACACCTACGCGGCGTGGCCGGCGGTGAACCACGGTCTGCTCCACCACTTCCGAAAGACCCCGGCCCACGCCCACTACGCCCGCACCCACGACGAGGAGTCGAAGGCAAAGGCCCTCGGCTGGCTCGTCCACCTGGCCGTCCTCGAGCCGGAGAAGTTCCGGGATGAGGTCGTCATCGCGCCGAAGGTGGACAAGCGCACGAAGGTGGGCAAGGCCGAGTGGGCCCGGTTCGAGAAGGCCTCCGAGGGCAAGTACATCGCCAGCCCCGACGACCATGAGGTGGCCCAGACGATCCTGCAGAACATCGAGGGCCACGCCTTCGCCCGGGAGCTGATCCGCGCCGAGGGAGCCCAGGAGCTCTCCATGGTCTGGAGGGACGAGGCTACCGGGGTCCTCTGCAAGGGACGCATCGACCGGCTGACCATGGTGTCCGACGCCCCCATCGTGGTGGACGTGAAGACGGTCGGAAAGCCGGCGAGCACCCACTCCTTTCAGCAGTCGGTCCAGGAGTACGGGTATCACGACCAGGCCGCCTTCTACCTGATGGGCCTGATGAAGCTGGTGCCCCAGGAGGAGATCCCCAAGTTTGCGTGGGTCGCCTGCGAGACGAAGCCGCCCAACCTCGTCCGGGTCTTCGAGGCCGAGGAGGAGGCCCTGGCGATCGGCGCCGACAACATGGCGAAGGCCCTCCGGACCTTCAAGGAGTGCGACGATTCAGGCTTCTGGCCCGGCTGGGGCGACGGAATGGACACCGCGGGCTTGCCGCCGTGGGTCTACAAGCGGTACGACGTCGAGTAGGGGGGGGAGAGATGAGCGAGAGCAGCGATCCGCGCCAGCGGATTGGAGTTGACGACGAGGGTCGACCGCAGCTCCAGAACGTCGGCGACCTGATCCAGATGGCGACGTGGTGCTTCGAGTCGGGCTTTCTGCCCAACCACATCAAGAACGCCAAGCAGGCCTTCGCCATCATGCAGTACGGGGCCCAGATCGGGCTTCCGCCCTTCCCGGCCTGGCGGTTCATCTACCAGACCAAGGGGGGCAAGCTCGCCATCGAGACGAAGGGGGCCCTGGCCGTCGTCCAGTCCAAGCCCACCTACGAGGACTACCAGGAGCGCATCGAGGGCACCGGGGAGGAGATGCGGGCGGTGGCGGTGGCCCAGCGGAAGGGGCACAAGCCGGTCATCAAGGAGTTCTCCTACGCCGACGCCCGCGCCGCCGGCCTCACCCGCCGGCCCAAGACGCGCGAGGGCCGGGAGTACGACGGGCCCTGGCAGGCGTACCTCAAGGACATGCTCCTCTCGAAGGCCCGCGAGCGGGCCCTGGGCATCGCCTTCGCCGCAGAGCTGGGGGGCATCCCCATCGAGGGCGTGGCCGAGGAGATCGAGGCCCGCCAGTCCCAGCGCGCCGGCGCCGCCCGGGACCTGAAGAAGCACATGAGGGTGGTCGAGGGCGAGGTGGCCAGGGCCCTCCCGGAGGGGAAGCCCCGGGAGACGCTCGTGGACCTGATCCGCGGGAAGGACGTCCAGGTGGTCGAGACACCCCCGCCCGAGGAGCGTCGTGTCTCAGCCTACAACCCGGAGGGGGTCGAGATCGGGTACACGGAGGAGGTCGTCAAGGAGGCGCCGCCGGCCGATCCCATCGAGCAGGTGATCTCCGATCAGGTGGACGAGGCCCTCGGGGACGGCCCCTCGAGCGTCACCTGCGAGGGCTGCGGGACCATGTACCACATCGACCGGGAGGGGTGCCCGGAGTGCGGCGTCGCCAAGGGGGAGGGCCCGCCCCCGGCCGAGGCGCCCCCGGAGCCTGAGCCGGAGCCCGAGGGGTCGCCCTTCGCCCAGGCGCTCCGGCGGAAGGCCAAGACCCGGCAGGCCCAGATGTTCCAGGACGAGGAGTAGGGCCCCCGTGGCCCCCCTCCAGGAAGACGGCAGGGTGCGCCATCTCACCCGACAGGTTGGCTACCTGCCGCTCTCGCTCCGTGCTCTGTCGTCTTCCTCGAGGGGGGCCGCGTGAGGGCTGCGTGGTGGTGGGTGGACCGGTGGCGTAAGTCTACTGCCTACACCGACATGACCCTCGCCGAGCAGGGTGCCTACCGGAACCTCCTCGACGAGCTGTGGCTCCGTGACGGGGTCCTCCCGAACGACGAGCGCATCCTCGGGAAGGTGTCTGGTGACGCCCTCGCGTGGCCCGAGGTCAAGGATAAGGTGCTGTCCTACTTCGAGTTGCGTGAGGATGGGTGGCATAACCCCACCCACGATGAGATCCAGGCCGAGTCTCAGAAGCGGGCAGAAAGACAGAAACGTTACCGCAACGGGCAGCGTAACGTTACACGTAACGTTGCCCCTTCTCCGTCTCCGTCTCCGTCTCCGTCTAAGGATCAGTCTCCGAAGGAAACGGACGGCACGGCTGACGCCGTGCTGGCGGTCTTCGAGTACTGGAAGAAGCGGACCGGACGCACGGAAGGCGTCGTCCTGACCCCGAAGCGGAAGGCCTGCCTCAAGGCCAGGCTCAAGGAGCAGCCCGGGGAGACGCTCGAGGAGCGGGTGGCCGCCCTGAACATGGCCGTCGACGGGGCGATCCTCGATCCGTTCTACGCCGGCGACAACGACAAGGGGAAGAAGTATTGGGACTTCGAGTCGATCTTCCGCAACCGGGACCGGGTGGAGAAGCTGCAGCACGTCGGCCGCTTCCGGGAGGCGGACCCCTCCTTGGAGCCGGTCGAGGATGCCGTCCCGGAGCGTGCCCAGGACGCCTGCGAACTCTGGCGTGGCATCAAGACCATCCTGTCGGGTACGATTCCCGGCCAGAACTTCGTCACCTGGTTCAGGCCCACGGAGGGGCACGGATGGGAACTCGACGAGGCCAGCGACACGCCCGTGCTCGTCGTGGCCGTCCCGAGCCAAGAGCACAAGCGACAGATCCGCGAGGTGTACGGCGACCGGATCAAGAAGCTGCTGTCCAACCGCGGCGTGAAGCTCATGCGCCTCGCTGTCCAGGGGCCGTGAGGCACTCCGCAACGTGGACCTGTGGTGCCTGTGGCCGGCAGTTCCCGGCCTCGATGCTGTCAACCAAGGGAAAGTGCTGGTGGTGCCAGCACGGAGTTGAGATCAGGAGGCAAGATGACCGACGCAGAACAGCCCACCGAGGAACAGCTCGCCGCGGCCGTCGCAAAGCACCGCGAGATGAGGGCTAAGTCCTTCCAGGCCCTCGCCCACTCCGTCTGTATGCTCTCGAGCTCGCTGGCTGTGACGCTCGTGGTCACGGACCTCACGGGCGACAAGGACGGGGAGGCCATGGAGGCCCAGACCCAGCAGTTCACGGTCTGCCCCTACGGCACGAACCCGCTCCTGGACCACATGGGTCGGGGGGCCGAGCTCATCTACGAGAAGCAGCAGGAGATCCTCACGGAGGTGCGCGAGGCCCAGGAGAAGGCGAAGCAGGAGGCCGCCGAGAGCCTCCCGATGCCGGGCGAGGATGATGACCCCTCCGACCGGCCCTCGTGAGCCCTACGAGAAGCCCCGTGTGAGCCGCCGGCGCCGGAGCCAGGGGGAGATCACCCTCTCGCGCCACATCGCGTGGGAGGGCCTCCCAGAGCCCGAGCTCGAGTACCACTGGGCCCGGGACGAGGGCCGGCGCTTCCGTTTCGACTTCGCCTGGCCGAACCGACTGCTGGCCGTCGAGGTGGACGGGGGCAAGTTCATGATCCGCCGGTCCCGGAAGCAGCGGGGCCGCATGGTCGTCGTCGGCGCCCATAACCGGCGAGAGGACCTCGAGCGCCAGAACCTCGCCGCGCGCCTGGGCTGGACGGTGCTACGCTACACCCCCGACATGGTAGCGAAGGGGGAGGCGATCCGTGAGCTCAAGGCTATGCTGCTTCGTCCTGTGCTTGACGATGCTCCCGGCGTGCTCAGCGAAGATCCGGGTCCCGGTAGCAGCGGGGGCTGACCTCCTCACCACCGAGATGGCCCTCCAGCGTGGCTTCGTGGAGGGTAACCCCCTGGTCCCGGAGACTCCCGCCGGCCGGGCAGCCTTCAAGGTGGCCGGCGCCGGCCTCATCCTGGTCATCAGCCATGAGCTCCGGGAGCGGGGGCACCCGAAGATGGCGGGCTTCCTCGAGTGGACCGCGACCATCCTGTGGGGCGGGGCCGCGGCCTGGAACTCCTACCTGATGGCTACTGGAGGGTCGGGTGGAGCGGGTGAATGAAGGGCTGGGGCTGCTGGGGCCTCACCAGCTCCATGACCTGGCTGACCTGAACGATCGCCTCTGAGGGGCTCTCAGCCTTCCAGCAGACGAAGATCACCGGGGCGGTCAGGTGGATCGCCCGCCCATCCCGGTGGATCACGCACGCGGTCGGGCCCTGCTGGTGGGAGTCGAAGTAGATCGTCATGTGGTCCAGCGACAGCATGTCCAGGAGCCCGCGCCCGCTCTGGGTCGCCTCCTTCTCGAGCCAGCCTACCGACACCGCGCGGACCTTCCGGATCGAGAGCTCGCCCCCGTCCAGCTTCATCACGTAGGTCACGGGTACACCTTCTCCAGCACGATGCACCGCCAGGCGCCCAGCCGCCTCATGCAGGCCTTCACGTCGCGGTGGTCGTCGTCGTCCCTCTGGCCGTGCTGCTTGAGCCAGAGGTGGCAGACCTCATGGTACGCTGTCCTGCAAAGTTCATCCGGCGGCGCCCACCCCAGGAAGTCCCGGTCGATCCAGACCACCGGGTGGGGAGGGTACACCCAGGCCTCGTACTTCCTCGAGAGGCCCACGCGCACCTCGACGCGGCCCACGCCCCCCTCGTGAGCCGCCCGGTTGATATGGGCCTCGAAGCACTCCAGAGGCGAGGCCCCCAGCAGCAGGATCAGGGCGAGGGACTGCACGCCTCCTCCTTCTCGAGCTCCGCGGCCCGCTCCTGCGCCCGCTCCCAGGCGTTCGGACCGGTGAAGATGGTGGCCAGGACGCCCTTCTTCGTGTCCTTCACCTGGACGTTCTCCCCGAGGATCGGGTGGAAGGACTCGACGCAGATGAAACGTTCACTCATTCAACACTCTCCCGCCGGCACTCGACGCACACCGGGCGCCGCTTGCCGATGAAATCGACGTGCCCATCGGTCACCACCCCGCACGCCGCACGCCAGGTGTCGACCAGGACGTGCAGCTTGTTCGCCCCCGCGACGGAGCCGAGAGCGCGGGGGTAGGTGGTGACGCCCTCTCGGTCAGGCTCAGCCCAGGCTGGGAGGGGCATCGGTGCCCTCCATCACCCAGCGGACGGCGGCGTCCATGGTCTTCGTCCGGGTGCTCTCGACCCCGGTCAGCAGCCAGCCCAGCTCCCCCGGCGAGGCGCCCACCGAGGGCTCGAACTGGCCCCAAAACGCCGTGAAGCCACCGGGCCGCGGCCAGACCAGCGCCCGGAAGACCGTCTCCCCAGCCATCCGATCAATCCGGAGGCCTTGGTCCGTCATCCAGACCCTCACCGTGTCCGTCATCGCATCGCCTTCCTGGCCCAATGGGCCATCTCCCGGGCGGCGTAGTACGCCTCGGGCGCCAAGTCGTCCCGGTGGTCGTAGTCGAGCTCGCCAACGTGGTCCTTCCAGACCGCGTCTTTCAGGATGGCGAGCAGGCGCCGGCGGGCGGCGAACATCGCCCGCCGGGCGTAGTGCCGGCTCCTGGGGTTCATGACTCCCCCTCGCCGCAGCCGTCGTCGTAGGAGGTGCGCGGCCACCAAGCCCCCTGTCCCTCGCGCTGGATTGGCTGAGGTGCCTTCGCCCGGCATTCGCCGTACTTCTGGCCCTCGCTGCTCTCGTCCAGCTTCCAGTACTGGCAGTCTCCGCAGTCGATCAGGTACTTCATTCGCTCCCCTTCTCTTGCTCGGCGCGGCGGTCGCAGTCGTCGCAAACCCCGCTCTCCTCGTAGGTCACCTCGCCCGTCTCGATGTCCAGGAAGGCCTCCCGCCGGGTGATCCTCACCCTGTAGACCTCGGACCCGCAGTCCCGGCACCGGAAACTCGTGTACATCTCGATCATCGGTCCCCCCATCCTCTGCTTGAGCTCGGCCAGGCGCCGGTCAGGCCCCGGCCCGTGCGTGGCGGCGTAGTGCTCGAGGTCCGGTAGAACCTCCTTCACCGCGCGGAGTAGATCGCTCATCGGTCCTCCTCGGGCCAGCGCCGCGGTGGTGGTGGCTGTCGATCCCGGAGCAGGCGCCCCAGGCACGGCCCCACCACCACCGCCACCGCGAGCCAGCAAAGCAGCGTGCCCAGGATCAGCGCGAGCCAGTCAGGCATCCCGAGTCCTCGAGTACCACTCGACTGCCTCCGGGTCCAGCTCGCAACTGGCGCAGAGGCCCTCTCGCTGGCCCGCGCATGAGAACGGCCGCTCGCAGTTGGCGCAGAGGTAGACCCCATCGTCGACGTCTGGCTCTGGTGGCTCCTCGGGCTCCTCATCCGGGAGCTCCCCGATGGAGGCGAGCACCACCCGGGCGTCGTCCACCGTCTCCGCCACCCCCTGATCGAGCAGCAGATTCACAGCCCCGAAGCCCCCAAGGTCCTCGCCCAGCTCGCGCCGGCACTTCTCGAGCACCTCGCGGGCGTGGAGCTTGCGCCCCAGGTCGCACAGCGGGCACCGCCCCAGCCTGCACCGCCCCTCGGCCTCAGACACCATCGGGCTTCTCGTAGTGCTCGAGGGACCACCGCCCCACCGTGTTGCCGTTCAGGTCCCGGAGGGGAGCTCCGGCGTAGCCGGCCTCGACGTCTGCCGCGGCCTCCCGGAGGAGGCGGGCCACCTCGGCGCCCGCCTGGCCCTCAAACGCCGCGTTGCGCGTGTCGACGATCATGCGGAACATCAGCACCCTCCCTTCCCGGGGATAGCCCGGTAGCAGACCTCGGCCCCATAGGGGCGGGGGTCGTCGGCGTCGCGCACGTAGAACACGCCCGACCGGCCCCACTTGTCAGGGCCAGCGACGTAGTAGACCACCGCGCGGCGGCCGGTTCGGGCTAGCAGGGATTCCGCTTGTGCGATGGCGGCATCCTTCAGGCCGGGCAGCATCAGACCACCTCCCGGAACGGAGTCGGCATCTCCCGCCGGCGCCGCTGGGCCTCGCGCTCCTCCCACGTCTCGTGCCACCACCACCGCTGGCGGACCGGGACGCAGAGGCCCACCTTGCCCCAGTCGTCATACCGCCCGGAGGGGACCTCGAGCTTCACCGTCGCCCCCCGGCAGTCGCCTTGGAACACCGGCCGGACCCCGTAGGGCTCGAGCTCGGCCCGCATCCTGGCCTCGATGCGGTGCTCTTTCGCCTGCTCCTGGATGGTCAGCTCCCGGAGGCTGCACGCGATGCACTGGAGGCGCTCGTATGTCGCCGCCCACCGCATCACCCGCCGGGACACCGGCTCCGGCACGCCCTCCACCCGGAGGGCCTCCACAAACCGCCCTCTCTCGCTCTCGTGGCTCACCAGATCACCTCCCGCGCCGGGCGCCGCTGGAAGGGGATCAGCCGTCCGCACCCCTCCGCGCGCTGCTCTGTCTCGTCGTCGTCCTCGCCGATGCACCGCACGCCCCCGGGCTCCACCGCGAAGCAGGAGCACCCGCAGCCGTCGCACTGCTCGAGGTAGAGCACCTCGCCCACCGTCCGGCCCTCCTCGACGTGCTGCGGCTCGCCGAAGCGGACCTCAACGCACAAGGTGGGCTCGTCGCACCGTAGGCAGGGGCAGCACGGCCCCCCGTCGCACCCCTGGCCCTCGATGCGGGCCACATCCCACGCGCTCAGGCTCATCGCTCCTCCCG